>Ga0209172_10001383_pt1 | contig 52127 bp, 44 predicted proteins | sample LarsenN4metaG_FD_184113 | JGI IMG/M metagenome (GOLD analysis project Ga0209172, IMG submission 184113) | Hot spring sediment bacterial and archeal communities from British Columbia, Canada, to study Microbial Dark Matter (Phase II) - Larsen... ...
GTTTGGCTCCACAATCCGTCTCCGCGCCCAAAATTGTTCCACCGGTAGACCATGCACCACGCCGACGTTCGGCGGGCGTCACACCCACTACATCGAGGTCTGGCCGGTCAACTCTTTGCGCATGTGGTGATTTTCCGGCGGCGAGGTGATTTCCGGTCTACCGGTAGAACATCCCGACCGCTTGCCAAGACGGATTGTGTCTGCGGTCGCATGTGAGATAATGCTGCTCTCAGCATCGACCCCAGAACTTGCTTATGGAAGGATTGCTCATGGCGCGACGGAAAGGTGAAGGCGGGGCGCTCTATCGCCCCATCATGCTCTGGGTCTTCCAACACGGTGAGAAGGACCCAAAATCCGGCGACCTGCTTTTTTCCCAGGAGGACCTGCGCCATGCGGCAGATGAGCTTGGCCTGGAGGTTCGCAACTTTCCCGACCTGACCTACAACCTCCGCAGCCGCAGTCCCCTCCCGCAGGAGATATTGGATGCTGGCTTCACAACCATCGCGATTCGTGGGCGCGGCAAGTATGCGCTGGTCTCAGGCGACGACAAAGTTGAGGTGCCGTCGGGTACGGACACTGTTGAAGTGTCAACAGCATCCATACCTGCCGCCATTCGAGACATCCTGCGGGCGGATGAACAAAGCATCCTGTCCGCCATGCGATACCTTGACGTCGTGAGCGAGTTCATCGGTACAAACGCCTTTCACTTGCAGGGGCATCTTCGTACCAGCGGCGGACTTGGCCAGCAGGTGGAGGCCGATGATGTATGGGTAGCGCAAAATGCAGACGGGTCGCGGATCATCCTGCCCATCGAAGCGAAGGGGCCTCGCGAACGTGTCGGACGTCACCAGATGATGTCAACGGTTGACGCGGTGCTTGCCAAGATTCCAGGCTTCCCGGTTGTTCCGCTTGCGGCGCAACTACAGGCGTCAGGGCTATTGGTCCTGATCTCGTTCGCGTATTCCGTCGAGGGTGGATGCATCACAGAAATCGTGCCGAAGAAATTTCGCCAGTACGCTCTGCGGCCGAAGCTACCGCTGTGGCCTTAACCAGGCCACCGCAGGATGACGACCTCTTCACGCAACTGCTCTTTCGTCGCCGTGGCGAGGCGGGTACGGAAGAGGTCGATGTTCACCAACTCATACCCAAGCTCCTCGGCAATCTCGCCGAGGAGCTGCCCCGTTCGGATCATCACGCGAAGGTAAGACGCTTGGTCGCCAACAACATACGCCAGGTGTGCGCCTGGCTTTAGAATAGGACGCATGTCTGCGAGGTGCTTCGCCATCCCGCCGAAGTAAAGCTTCGTCACGCGGTGGTACAGGCGTTCAAAACCCGAGGTTTTCCCCATCTCAATGCGTCTCGCTTCAATGTCTCTTGCGATCTGCTGTATCTTCCCGTGCTTGGCCACCCACTGATCGTCATCGTCTTCCTTGTAGACGCCCCGTGTGTTCGACCGCACCAAGCCCTTCTTGAGGGCTCGAAGTTCCGCCTTTGACTTGATAAAGCCCAACAGAACGGATTCCAGGCGCGTCGTCCGCGTATAGTCCTTCTCATTCGGGTACGGTGGCGATGTGATCACCGCGTCGACGGAACGAGCCGGGATCACCTGGGAGATTTGTCTCGAGTCACAATGGAAGATCCGAGCAGGCGTGTCGTTTCGGCCCCGTAGCGACTCCACATCAGCAGCCATCTGGCGGACTCCCGTCAACCACTCATGCACGACTGCCGCATCGTGCTTGGGCTTCCCAACGCCAACCTCGGGACCAAAGTGGAGATTGCTGATTGAGAACACGATGGCCTTCGCCAGCGCAAGTTGCTCATGCCGAGCAAATGGATTTGCCTTCGCCGCACGAAGTTGGTCAAGCAGGACGAGGGTCTTGTGGAGCGGTACTGGGCTGATGGAGTTCGCGAGGAGGAGGTCCATCAGGTCTGGCGAAAGTGTACGGAGCTCTGATATACGCTTCTTTCGTGCTGGCGACAGGTGCGTGAACAAGTCAACATCGCCAGAGGGCGGGATGTCAGGAATCCCATCTTGCTCCAACTGCCTGGTTGTTTCGGCGGCGATTTCTGCTGCGTGCAACAGCAGATCGGAGGCGTCAACGGACCAGTCGACCTTGACCTCAGCAGCGAAATGGGCCATCGGATTTGCTTCCGTACCCAAGCTCGGAACTCCGAGCTTCTTGCATTCGACCACTGTCGTGCCGGTTCCGCAGAATGGGTCCAGAACGCAGTGCTTCGGGCCGATGCCGAACCGCTCCACGTAGTCTTTGACAAGATGCGGAGGGTAGGAGAGGACGAAGCGAAACCAGTCGTGCGCCGGGCGATCCTCGGCGCTCAGCTTGTTCGCCTCACCGTTCTTGCCGTTGCTGGGTGGGCGGGACGCCAAGTCGGCCGCGACCTTTCGCGGAGGGGCGTCTACCACGGGCAGGTGCTTGTTCTTCAATGCGTAAGCTCCATCTCAAACACAACTGCGACGCCCGTCTGAGGCGTTCGCATCATCCGTTTGGTTCGAGCGATAATACCGGGTCTGGTGGGGCTTAGGAAGCAGATCGGCTTCTACGCTGCCGCGACGATCTCGCCTCGGTGCCAGGTGAACGGGAAGGCTTGCACTCGCGCTGCGCTCGGGTCCCCACCGGCGGCAGCCTCGAACAGGCCGACGGCACCGCCTGGATGGCGTTCTTCAGCCAGTGCATGCTCCAGATCGCCATCGAACTCGCCCAGCACGACGAGGTCTACGGCGACATGGCCCTCAAATTCCTCGAACACTTCCTCCGCATCGGCGCCGCCATGAACCGCCCCACCGCCGACGGCCAGGAAATGTGGGATGAGGAAGACGGCTTCTACTACGACGTCCTCCGCCTCCCCGATGGCTCCGCTCAACGCCTCAAGGTCCGCTCCATGGTCGGCCTCTTACCCCTCTGCGCCTCCACCGTCGTCTCCGCGGCCGCAGTACAAAAACTCCCCCGCCTTCTGGAACGCAGTCGCTGGTTCATCGCCCGCCACCGCGATCTGGCCGACCGCGTCGCCCCGCTAACGCCCGGAGCCAACGGCCGCATTCTCTTCAGCCTTCTTGATGAAACCAAGCTCCGCCGCGTCCTCGCCCGCGTGCTGGATGAATCGGAGTTCCTCTCCCCCGCAGGCATCCGCTCCATGTCCAAGGCCCATCTCGAAAACCCCTACATCTACCGCCTCGGCGACGCGGAATACCGCGTAGCCTACCAGCCCGGTGAATCAGACACGGCCATGTTCGGTGGCAACTCCAACTGGCGCGGCCCCGTGTGGATGCCCATCAACCTGCTCCTCGTTCGCGCCATTTTCAACCTTTACGCCTACTACGGCGACGAATTCAAAATCGAATGCCCCACCGGCTCGGGCAACATGATGACTCTCTACGAAGTCGGCAAAGATCTTGCTCGACGCATGGTCAGTCCCTTCGAACGCAACGCCCAGGGCCAACGCCCCGTCTTCGGCAACTCCGACCTGCTGCAGCAAAATCCGCACTGGCGCGACCACCTGCTCTTCTACGAGTTCTTCCACGGCGATACGGGGGCCGGGCTCGGCGCCAGTCACCAGACCGGTTGGACCGGCGTCGTTGCCAAACTCGTTGACGTGCTCGAAACCTTCACCGCCAAGGGAATCCTCGAAGGCCGCGTACGCTAACCCCGCACCCGTCCCCTCAGGTCAAGAAACAAAAAAAGCCAGCGATCTCATCGCCGGCTTCACACTCTCCATCCGTCCGTCTGTAGCTACAAACTATCTGTGCACCCTCTGTGTCTGTGTGCCTCTGTGGTTAGCCTGAGGCCCGGCTGTTTCTGCTATCGTCTTTCTGCTTTCAGCGTCGCTTTCCCTTACCCGAACCGCCCCGTCACATAGTCTTCCGTCTGCTTGTTGTCCGGGTTGCTGAAGATCTTTTCCGTCGGGCCGAACTCCACCAGTTTCCCCAGGTAGAAGAACGCCGTCATATCCGCCACACGCGCCGCCTGGTGCATGTTGTGCGTCACGATCACAATCGTCACCTGCTTGTGCAGTTCTTCCATCAACTGCTCAATCTTGTTCGTGGCGATCGGGTCCAGCGCCGAGCATGGCTCATCCATCAACAACACTTCCGGTTCCGCCGCCACGGCCCGTGCAATGCACAACCGCTGCTGCTGACCACCGGAAAGCGCCTGCGCCGACGTGTGCAGACGATCCTTCACTTCATCCCACAAAGCGCCAGCTTTCAGCGCCCGTTCCACGGTTTCATCCAGAATCGACCGCTTATTGATCCCGTCAATCCGCAACGGATAAACCACGTTCTCGTAGATGCTCTTCGGAAACGGATTCGGCTTCTGAAACACCATCCCGATGCGCTTCCGCAAACTGATCACGTCCGTCGCCGGCTCGTAGATCTCCCGCCCATGAATCTTGATCGACCCCTCAATGTTGCAGCTATCCACCAAGTCGTTCATGCGGTTAATGCAACGCAGCAGCGTGCTCTTGCCGCAGCCCGACGGCCCGATCAACGCCGTCACCTTGCGTTCCGGCATCTTCAGGTTGATCCCGTGCAACGCCTGGTTCTTCCCGTACCACAGGTTCAGATTCGTAACTTCAACCGCAGGCGGCATTTCCGTGTTGCGGCCAGTTTCGCTGCGCATCCCCGCCGCCAGCGGTGCCGCCGAACGATTCGTCACGTTGGGCACATCCAGAATCGTCATATCAACCCCTTGTTCCTTGCGGGCTCTTTCACACGCACGCCTCCGCGTGCTCCTCTTATCTAACTCACCCATCACCCCAGCGTAAAGTTAAAAAACCGCCCTTCGGATTGAATTAGCGCCGCATTAACACTTCCTTAGCACTACCCCTTGCGCCGCTCATCCACCCCCACCACAACCTGGCCGCCCCCAGACCCATAACCACCACGCTTCCGATAACCACTTACTACTGCTTTTTCGCTGGCAAAACCGCATTTCCGAGGCATAATTCCATGCCCGCCTACGTTCTTCCAACGAGGCTGTCGTTACACACTCTTGCGAGCTCACAGTGGACGCGCAGAACCCTCAGCATCCTCCCCGCAACCCCGCGCCGTTCCCCTCGTCCGCCGCCGCTCAGGACTTCCTCCACAACCTTTATCTGCACCTCCCCCTCATGGTGCTCCAACTCACGCCTGAAGGCGTCGTCACCGGCGTCAACCCCGAAGTCGCCCGCGTCACCGGGTTCCCCTCCGAAGAACTCGTCGGCAAGAACCTCTGGGCCACCCTCTTCCCCGGCCGGCTCTTCTCCCAGGTCCCCCGATTCATCTCCGCCGTCACGCCCTCCGGCTACATGCGCGACGTCCCCCTCACCATCCGCACCAAGACGGGACAGGACAAAATCGTCGCCTTCACCCGCTTCATCCATGTCAGCGAAGTGGCCGAGGGCGACAGCAAATCCACCCTCCGCCGCATCATCTGCATCGGCAACGACCTCACCGACCGCCTCACCGACGTCGAACGCACCGTCGCCGCCATCAACGCCATGCCTGGCAACCCCGCGGACTTCGAAGCCAACCCCGCCGCCAACGCCGAAGCCACTCCCATTGAAGGCGACATCGTCACCCCGATCGCCGCCACGCCGCCTGCGCCGTCTGGCGACGCCAACCACGCCATCGACCAGGTGCACGAGTTTCTCACCCTCGTCGACACGCGTGTAAGCGAGTTACAGACCGCCTTCAACAATGGCGAGTTCAAGCAAGTCGAATCCCTCGCCGACGCCCTCCGCGACGGCGCCTCCGCCTGCGGCCTCCTGAGTTTCTCCGCCGCCGCCGAACGCCTCCGCACCGCCGCCCTCCGCGGCCACCTCGACCGCCTCCACAACTCCGTCCAGGAAGTAGTCGCCCTCGCCAAGAAGTAATCCCCGCCTATCAACTTACATTCCGCGGCAACGCACGTTCCACCCCATCCCCACCCATTTCATCCTCCGCCCCTTGAACAACGCCCCATCTTCGGGTGACAATCCCCGGTCTTCAGGGAAACCAGGAGATGAATCTGTGAAACGAATCATCGTTTGTGTGTTGATGGTGGTGCTGATGGCCTCGGCGGCGCAGGCACAAGCGCCCAAGGCGGATGCGAAGGCGTTGCCGCAGATCCGTGGCTTTACGATGCAACTCAATGACCCCACGGGGTATGAATCGTATATCGCGGCAATCGATGAACTCTCCAAGATGGGCTGCACGTGGATCAACTTCGCGGTGGCGGCCCGGCAGAAGAATGTGAAGGCCGAGTCGATTCACATCGCCTGGCAGAACATGCCCACGCAGGCGGAGATCGAGAAGATTTTGAAGCATGCCAAGAACAAGGGCATGCACACCATGCTGATGCCGATCGTGCTGCTGAACCAGGCGGGCGAAAAGGAATGGCGTGGCGTGATCGCGCCCAACGATTGGGACAACTGGTTCTCCAGCTACACGATGTACATTGTGAAGATGGCGCAGATCGCCCAGGCGTGCGAGGTGGATGTCTTCTGCGTGGGCAGCGAATTGCTCTCCACCGAGAGCTTCCGCAAGCGCTGGGAAAAGGTGATCGCGGCGATCAAGAAAGAGTACAAAGGAAAACTGACCTACTCCGCCAATTGGGACCATTACACCGTGCCAACGTTCTGGGATCTGGTCGATTACATCGGGATGAACAACTACCACGAGTTGGCGAAGCAGCCCGGGGCGAACGTGAAGCAGCTCAACGAGGCATGGGCCCCCATTAAGAAGGACATCCTGGATTTCGTGGCGAAGCAGAAGAAGCCGTTCATGTTCACCGAGGTAGGTTGGCACAACCTGCAGAACACGATCCCGCAGCCGTGGAATTACGTCGCCAGCGCCCCCATTGATCCGAGCGAGCAGCTGCGGGCGTACCAGAGTTTTGTCGAGACCTGGAAGGACGTGAAGACCGACCAGTTCATGGGCGCGTTCATCTGGGAATGGAAGCCGGGCAGCAAGCCTGACGACGCCGGCACCTACTCCCTGCAAGGCCTGCCCGCGCTCGACGTCGTTAAGAAGTGGCTGACGCACAAGTGATTTGCGTTTCGCGCACGGTTGGGGTTAAATACGTTTCTTGACGGCCCATGGCTGTGGTTTGAGGTTTCCGAATGACGGACAATTGCCGCAACTAAACGCCCGCTGACGATGGAAGATTCTTCGCATCGAACGGCTGGTGTTTAGCTGCGGCGATTTTGTTTTTTGCGGTCGAAAGGGACGATTTTCATGCTTCGCAGAACTCATACGTGTGGTGTACTTCGCAAGGCCGACGCCGGCAAAACCGTAACCCTCGCCGGTTGGGTGAACGCTTACCGCGACCATGGGGGCGTGGCATTCATCGACCTGCGCGACCGTGAAGGCATCACGCAGGTGGTGTTTCACCCGGACTACAAGTCGGCCCACGAGGTCGGCCGGGCGCTGCGCAACGAAGACGTTGTCGCCGTGACAGGCCTCGTGCGCGAACGCGAAGCGGGCAAGAACAACCCGAACATGATCACCGGCGATATTGAAATCGTGGTGTACGAAGCTGAGTTGATTAACAAGGCCGATGTGCCGCCGTTTACGCCCAGCCAGCGCGAAACGGTAAGCGAAGACACGCGGCTCAAGTACCGCTACCTCGACATTCGCCGGCGCGAGATGACCGAAGCGCTCGTCACGCGTCACAAGATCGTGCAGATCATGCGGAACTACTGCGACCAGCACGGGTTTCTCGAGATCGAAACACCGATTCTTTATAAGAGCACGCCGGAAGGGGCACGCGAGTTTCTCGTGCCCAGCCGTCTCCACCAGGGCAGCTTCTACGCCCTGCCGCAGAGCCCGCAGCTGTTCAAGCAAGTGCTGATGGTCGCCGGCCTCGAGCGTTATTACCAGATCGCCCGCTGCTTCCGTGATGAGGACCTGCGTGCGGACCGCCAACCGGAGTTTACGCAGCTCGACTTGGAACTGAGCTTCATCGACCGCGAGGACATCATCAAGCTGATCACCGACCTGATTGTGAAGCTCTGGAAAGAAATCCTTAACATCGAGCTGCCCAGCACGTTCCTGCGGATGTCGTATCACGAGGCGATGGAACGCTTCGGCATTGACCGCCCCGACATGCGCTACGGCCTGGAGCTGAAGGAAATCAGTGACTGGGCGAAGACGACCGAAGCCGGCGTGTTCAAAGGGGCCGTCGAAGGCGGCGGCCGCGTGAAGGCGATCAACGTGCCCGGCGGTGGCACCAGCCTGACGCGCAAGCAGATCGATGCGCTCACTGAGGAAGCGAAGAAGTTCGGCGCCAAGGGCCTGGCCTGGCTGAAGCTCGGCGGCGATGCCGGTGCCGGCCAGATGAGCGGCCCGCTCGCGAAGTTCATCTCGCCGGAGAAGCAGGCCGAGCTGCGCACGCTGGTGGATGCGAAGGACGGCGATCTCATTCTGTTCTGTGCCGACAAGCTCGACACCACGTATCGCGTGCTGGGCGAGATCCGCCAGTCGATCGCACGCACGCTCAACCTGATCCCCGAAGGCCAGTGGAAATTCCTGTGGGTCATCGACTTCCCGAGCTTTGAACATGATGCGGCGAGCAACCGCTACATCGCGAAGCACCACCCGTTCACCGCGCCCAAGGATGAGGACCTTGCCCTGCTGGACACCGACCCGACGAACGTGAAGGCCAAGGCCTACGACATCGTGCTCAACGGCATTGAACTCGGCGGCGGTTCGATCCGTATTCACCAGCGCGATGTGCAGTCGAAGATCTTCGGCCTGCTCGGTATCTCGCCGGAAGACGCCCAGAAGAAATTCGCGTTTCTGCTCGATGCCCTGCGCTTCGGTGCACCGCCCCACGGCGGCATCGCCCTCGGCCTCGACCGCCTCGTCATGCTCATGCTGAACCGGCAGAGCATCCGCGATGTGATCGCCTTCCCGAAGACGCAGAGCGGCACGGATATGATGACCGAAGCCCCGAGCCCGGTTGAGCCGAAGCAGCTGATTGAGCTGTCGGTGGCGACGATCGCTCCGGCCAAGAAATGAGGCTGCGGGCCGCGTTTTCAGTATGATGATGCCAACGCCTGCGGCGGCAGGCGATGCGGAAATGTCGGTGAGGGTCAAGGACAATTGAGCGAATGAATCGACCACGGACCAAAATCGTCGTCACGATGGGCCCTGCCTGCGCCTCGCCCGAGATTTTCTCACGCATGGTGGAGAATGGCGTGTCAGTGGCGCGCCTCAATTTCTCGCACGGGCACAACGACCAGAAGCGCGAGATGATCGCGATGATCCGCGAGTGCACCCGAACGCACCCGGTGGCCATTCTGGCGGATCTGTGCGGGCCGAAGATTCGCGTCGGGCAGATCGAAAACAACGCGATGCCGCTGAACACCGGCGACACCGTCACGATTCAGCGTGAACCGATCGTCGGCAAGGACCTGGTCATTTCGACCAACTACGCCTGCCTCGTCGACGACCTGCAGGTTGGCCAGCGCGTGCTGATCGATGACGGCGCGATTCGCATGATCGTCACCGAGAAGAACGCCAACGACGTGAAGTGCCAGGTGACGCACGGGGCAATGTTGTCGAGCAACAAGGGCCTCAACCTGCCGAACACGCAGGTGAATTTGCCCAGCATCACCGACAAAGACTGGCGCGATGTGGACTTTGCCATCGAGCAGAAGGTGGACTACATCGCGCTGAGTTTTGTGCGTTCGCCGGATGATGTGCTGGCGCTCCGCAAGCACCTGAGCAGCCGCGGATCGAAGATTCACATCGTGTCGAAGATCGAGATGCCGCAGGCGGTGCACAATATCGACCGCATCATTGAAGTGTCGGACGCGGTGCTGGTGGCCCGCGGCGACCTCGGCGTGGAGATGGACCTGACCGCCGTGCCGATCATCCAGAAAGAAATCGTGGCGGCGGCCCAGGATGCGGGCAAGCCCGTAATCGTGGCCACGCAAATGCTGCAGAGCATGGTCGACAACCCCGCACCCACACGGGCCGAGGTGAGCGATGTGGCCAACGCGATTCTCGACGGGGCCGACGCGGTGATGCTCTCCGGCGAAACCGCCGTGGGCAAATACCCGGTGAGCGCCGTGGTGATCTTGAACGAAATCGCCCACCACACCGAAGACTACATCACGCGGAAGAAAATCACGGTCGCCCCGCCCAAGTTGCTGCAGATGACGCACCATCGCACTGCGGCCATCGCCCACGGCGCGCGGGCCGTGGTAAGCGACATCAACGCCAAACTGGTGGTGGTGTGGTCGCAGGCCGGCGGATCGGCACGGTACCTCGCAAAGCAGCGCATCGGCGTGCCGATCGTGGCGCTCTCAACCGACGCCGCGGCGGTGCGGCGGATGATGCTCTACTACGGCGTGCTGCCGTACCAGGCCGAAATCCCCGGGCACTTCGACGATCTGCCGATGACGGTCGATCGCATCTGTGCCCAGCACGGCCTGGCTGAACCCGGCGACCGCGTGGTGATCATGGCCGGTGCGCCGCTGGGCATCATCGGCGTGACCAACTCCCTGAGCGTGCACGCCATCGGCAAAGTGTGATGGCATTTTGCGGCCCCTGACTTAGAATGCGACGCATGAAACACGCAGTTCTGGCAATCGTCCTGTTGGCCATGGTGCTGGCGCCCGCGGGTTGTGGCAAGCCCAAGAAGTTCTACCCCGACCTGGCGCCGGGCTGGGCTAACCCCGGCTACACGCACGTGTTCGGCCGGTTGCAGCGGCTGCCCGCACGCGAGATCGACGGCCAGCCGGTGTGGCTGGTGCGCTTCGACCTTGCCAATACCCCGCACAAGGGCGAGTTTGCCCTCGGCCCGGCAGAAAAACTGACCGGCTACAGCGGCGGCGAACTCGTCGAAATTCGCGGCCAGATCAACAGCGAATTCGCCTCGCCCGATTATGCCGGCACCTGGTACAACGTGCAGTCCATCCGCATGTGGTCCGGCAAACCAAGTTGGTGATGCTTACGCCAGGCGCACTTCGCGGCCGGTCTTCGCGCTCTCATAAATCGCCGCGAGAATCTGAATCATGTGATAACCCTGGTCGGGCGTGAGCGTCGGCTTCGCGCGGCCTTTGACCACATCTACAAAGTGCGCGATCACCTGCGGGTGATGGTCGCCGCCATGCTTCGTGAACTTCGGCGCCACATCCGTAAGAGCGCCGGCCACCTCAGAGAAGACCTTCACCTGGCCGTTCGACAACTGCAGGCCGGCCTTGCTGCCGCGCAGTTCGACGAAAGCATTTTCCTGCTCGATGTTGCTGGCCCAGCTGAATTCGATCTGCAGCGATGCGCCGTTCTCAAAGCGGATGAACCCGATGGCCAGATCCTCAACATCAAACGTCCCGCCAGCCTTCTTCTCGCCGAAGCTGCTGTGAATCGAATCGGCACTGTCATCGTCGGCAAATTTGCGATAGGTGCAACCCGTTACGGCCACAGGCTTCGGGCTGCCCATCAGCCACATGGCCACGTCGATCATGTGCACGCCCAAGTCAATGAGCGGGCCGCCACCGGAGAGTTCCTTCGTGGTAAACCAGCCGCCCTTGCCGGGGATGCCGCGCCGGCGGATCCACCCGCACCGTCCCGTGTAAACATCGCCGGCGTGGCCCTCGTCCACAAACTTCTTAAGAAACTTCGTCGCCGCCGTGAAGCGGTTGTTGCGAACGGACAGCAGCACCTTCCCAGTCTTCTTCCACGCGTCCACCATCTTGGCGGCTTCGGCGGGCGACACGGCATCCGGCTTCTCCGTCAGCACGTGCTTGCCGGCATTGAGCGCAGCCACGGCAATTTCACTATGAAACAAATTCGGCGTGCAGATGTCGATGACGTCGAGGTCCAGCTTCAACAAATCGCGATAGTCCTTGCTGATGTGCGAAACGCCCAGCTCTTCCTTAAACGCCTCGGCCTTCTCCGGCACGATGTCGCACAGCGCCACGATCTGCGCCTCGGGGTGGTTCTTCCATGCGTCTTTGTGGGCAAACTTAAAAATGCCGCCGCAGCCCACCACGCCCACTTTCAGCTTGTCCGCCATGTTCAACCCTTTGCACGATTACGGTTAAGATTGCCGCCAAACGAGCGGGAAAGGGTACACGATGCGAACAGCTCTCACAATCGCCGGATCGGACAGTTGCGGCGGCGCCGGCATCCAGGCCGATCTCAAGGCCTTCATGTCCCTCGGCGTGCACGGCATGAGCGTCATCACCGCCATCACCGCACAGAACACCCACGGCGTCACTGCGGTGCACGCGGTGCCCGTTGAAACCATCGTCCAGCAGATCGATGCCGTGGCCGACGACTTCCCCGTGCATAGCCTCAAAACCGGCATGCTGGCCACGGCCGAGGTGATTCACGCCGTGGCATCCGCGATTCGCAGGCACAAGTTCACCAACTACGTCTGCGACCCCGTGATGTTTGCCAAGAGCGGCGATCGCTTGCTGGAGGCATCAGCCGTCGATGCACTCAAGGCCGAACTGCTGCCGCTGGCCACGATCGTGACGCCCAATCGCAAAGAAGCCGCAGCCCTGGCCGGGATGGACGCAGCCGCACTGGATGATCCCGCCGGCGTGGTCGAGGCGTGCCATCGCATCATCACCGCCGGGGCAAATGCGGTAGTCATCAAGGCCGTGCCGCACGGCGACCGCGTGGTCGATGTAATGATGAGCGCCACGCAAGGCGGACACGAAGTCAGCTCGCCCCGGATCGAGAAACCGGCCAATCATGGCAGCGGCTGCACGTTCGCGGCGCTCCTGGCGGCGGGCTTGGCGCTGGGCCACGACTTGGCCAGCTCGCTAAAACAAGCCAACCACATGGTATATAAGGCGATCGCCCACGGCGTGCCGCACGGCAAAGGCACGCGGGCGGTGAATATACTCGCGGCGATGGAGTGATGCGGATAGCCATCCCCCTTAACGCTTAATGTTTCGATTGTGCGAACGCGCTGCTTAAGGTTAAATGCCTGCCTATGGTGGATTCAGCCGCAACGACCGAGCCGTCGCTTTTCCGAAATCGCAACTTCATGCTGTTGTGGGCGGCGCAGATTATTTCTGCCCTCGGCGACCGCATTCACTTCGTCGTGATCCTCGCGATCATCGAGGGCCTCTTCCGCCAGGCAGACCCCAACTATAAACCCGGCGGCCAGGAAAACGCCCAGCTCACCGTCATGCTCATGCTGCCGTTCCTCCTCTTCGGCCCCATCACCGGCATGATCGCCGACCGCTTCTCACGGCGGAAGGTGATGATCGTTGCCGACATCGCCCGCATCCTGATCGTCATCATCGCCCGCTTTGTGTTCCTCTATGAAGAGCACGTGCTCTCGCCCAAGGTCCTCTACGCCATGATCCTCGCCAGCGAATTCTTCATCGCCATCTTCGCGGCACTCTTCTCGCCGGCACGGCTGGCGATGCTGCCCACCATCGTCTCCCCCGGACAACTGCTGCAGGCCAACTCCATGTCGCAGGCGGCAGGCACGGTGGCCTCGCTGCTGGGGTTTGTCATCGGCGGCGGGCTGATCGCCTACCTCAATATCAAGTACGCCATGTTCGCCGGTGCGGCCACGTTCTTCCTCTCCGCGTTTTTCCTCTTCATGATGAAGCTGCCGCCCAAGGCCAACATGCCCGCCGAGATCACGCACCGCAAGCACCCCCTGCGCGAACTGCGCGAAGGCATCGCCTACCTCATGGAGCATCGCCGCGCCCGCCAGACGATCTACCTCATGCTCGTCTTCTGGGCCTGCGGCGGCGTCATGATGACCGGCCTCACCGGCGTCATCACCAAGCACTTCGGCCTCCGCACCGACCAATACGCCTACTTCATGGGCGTCGTCGGCTTCGGCATGATCCTCGGCGCCGCGCTCTGCAGCCTCGCCCGCAACGGCCTGCCCAAAGAGTTCGGCATCGCCTGGGTCATGGTGCTCATCGCCCTGTTCTTCTTTCTCTTCACACTGCAAACACACTGGCTGGCCGCGCTGGTCATGCTGTTCATGGCGGCGGCCTTCGGCGCGGTGCTGCTGGTCACGCTGCAAACGCTGCTGCAACGCATCGTGCCCAATTACATCCGCGGCCGCGTCATCGGCGTCAGCGACATCGTCACAGCCCTTGGCATCATCGTGGTCGCACTGCCGATCGCCCTCAACCCGCACATTGATGAATACGCCCGGCCCATCCTCGCTGTGCTGGCGGTGGGCCTGGCGATCATTGGTTTCGCCCTGATGGTCTACTACTACCACCAACAGCATCTGCCGCTGCCGGCCGCCATCGCCCGGCGGGCCTGCTCGGCCTACCTCAGCGTGTGGAAGAAATTCCGCATCGGCAACGCTTGCCGCATCCCGCCCGAGGGCGCGTGCATTTTCGTGGCCAATCACACCACCGGCTACGACCCCATCGTGCTCCAGGCCAGCAGCAAACGGCGGTTGATCCAGTTCATGATGGCCAAAGAGTATTACGAGAAAAAGCCGCTGCATTATCTGTATAAGTGGCTGCGGGTAATCCCCGTCAACCGCACCGGCAGCGACACCGCGAGCGTGCGGGCCGCACTGCGGGCCCTCAAAGACGGTGCCTGCCTCGGCATGTTTCCGGAAGGAAAGATTTCGCCGGACGGCAATCTTCAAGATGGCCGCCACGGCGTCTCCATGCTCGCCCTCATGAGCGGCTGCAAAGTCGTCCCCGCCTACATCAGCGGCACCAACATCCACAAAAACATGCTCAACGATTTTCTGAGCCGCCCCGGCAGCGGCCGGCAAGTGTCCGTGTACTTTGCCGCCCCACTGGAGTTCAGCGAGTTCGAAGGCCGCGAACGCGACGACGCCGTGCGCGAAGAAGTGACCCGCCGCATCATGGGCGCGATTGCGGCATTGAGAGATCGGTACGAGACCGATCCAACAAGGCGGGGCACCACGCGGGTCGGATCATAGTTTCAACTCGAAGATCGCAAAGACTCACGAAGCTCACAAAGCGAAGTCGCTTTCGTGCGCTTTGTGAAACTTGGTGTGCTTCGTGCTTTATTTTGTGGTAGCAGCCGCAACGGGCGTCTTCGCAGCGCGAAACGCCGCTAGCGCATACACCGCCGCCTCGCGATCGCTCGAACCCACGACAGCCCCGAGCGCGTTGCCCTGCTTATCCATCCACGCAGCGCGATAACAATCAAAAAGTTGCACGTAGCGAATCGCCAGATCGTAACCCGCCGCAGCGAACAACTGCTGCACCTTGAGCACCGACGGGTACAGTCGGCCATCGGGCAGTTGCTCCAGCCCCGCCTGGGCGATCGCCGCGGGATTGGTGAGAAACGTCTCTGGCTGCCAGCCGGTCTCGTACAGTTTTTCAACGGAAACTTCGAGGTTCATGGTACGCCTCGCACAACGGCAGCAACCCCAGGCCGACCTGACGACCCAACGCCGCTACCCCTCGTTTCGCATAGCCACATAATACCTTTGCCCCGCAAGAATGGCACAAAAATCTCGCCCAAATCCGCCCAACTTCACAAAGCTGTCACGACCCCCGCTCAGCAGAGGTTGCCCGAGGGGAGAGCCAAAAAAACCTGCGCCATAGCACAAACATTCCCCCCCCGGCTTCCCACCCCACCCACCCACAACCCCGCCCCACCCCTCACTTTATAGAAATCCAAACATCTTTTCCATTTTTCTCTTGACACGTTCTGCGCCCCAAAGCCCCCTCGCTATGCGAGGGGGGCCGACTGCCCCTCCCCGCGCGCAAAACCCCCATTTATCAACGCTTTTCTTAGCGTCTTCGCGCCTTCACAGTTAAGAAAAAGTACCCGCACCCCGCCACCACCCACGCCAAAAACAACAGGGCGCCCCCTTTTTCACCCTTCACTCTTCACCATTCACCCTTCATTTCACCCCCAAAAACGCGGTTCCACACGCCCAGACCCGCCAAACCCAGCGCCACGCCACCAAACGCACCGCGCTCCCGCGGCAGCCGCCAAAGACTCACACCGTCGCCAGTTTGATCGGTTCGCTCAGCGTCGCGCCCGGCGAACTGCCGGTAAATAGGTCGGGCTTGAGGCCGGTTTGTTTTTCGTAGTCGGCCATCACACCGCGCAGGGCGTTGCGGGCGTCGTCATCGTCGCGGATAAGAATCGCAACCGTGCCGCCGCTGCCCCCGCCGGTGATCTTGGCGCCGTAGATCCCCTCAGCCGCACCGCGGGCGAGCAGCATGTTCACCAGCAAGTCGGTTTCACGTGAGCCGAGGTTGGCGTTGTTCGAATAGCTTTGGTGCGACTGCAGCATGAGGTTGCCGAGCATGGTGATGTCGAGGTGCCGCAGCGAGGCGTTGGTGGCGTTGCGAATATTCTCGAGCCGCGAGACAAACTCATGCACGCGGGCGTTCTCAAGCACGTGGTGATCGGCCGCGGACCGCACCTGGTACGACGCCTCGGGGTCGATGGTCGTCACGCGGTCGATCGTCTCGCCGTAGTCGCGTTCAAAGTCCGCACCGGTGATCGCCTCGGGCAAGATCGGCCGCAGGTAGCGTTCATAGAAGTCAGGTGTGATACGGGCGAGATAGCCCTCGGTCGGGTCCTTCTTCTGGCCGAAATCCCTGTACATGCGGGCGATGATCGCGTGCGCCATAAACGCAGCGATGCGTGTGCTGGTGTACGCCGACCCGCCGACGGAATGTTTGACGTTCGAGTTGATGCCGCAAAATGTGAGGCCCTCGGGCACATCAACGAAACCTTCGATCGTGTGCGGCTGGCAGCACAGCTTGAGCAGTTTGTTCGCCTGGCCGAGGGCGCTGGTCACCTGGTCCATCACGCCGCACGGCGCGCCGACGATCAGGTTCTCAACCTTCTGTGCGAGCACGGCCGTTTCGAGCGGTTCAAGAATAAGGTGATAAGCCGCGGTAAGCGCCGACAGCGTGGCGACCTCAATCGCGGCGGAGCTGGACACGCCCGAGCCCGGCGGCACGCTGGAATACACCGCGATGTTCGCCCCGCTGACCTTGCGCGTCAGCTTGCGGTGCTTAGCCAAAATGACAAACGCGCCGGCCACATACGCGGCCCAGCGTTTCTCGCCGGTAAACAAACCCTTGATCGTCTCCAGCGGCAACAGCGCGGCCGTGCCATAAAAATCATCCAGCGACAGCTCCACCGTGGGCGAAGCGTGCGCGGCATCGGCGTTGTAGGTTTTCAGAATAAGCTTGCGGTCATCACGCCGCTGCACGGCGACGGCCGCGGCGACATCCAGCGGCATCTCCAGCACGAGCGAGCCGGTGTAATCGGCGATGCCGCCCATGACATCCAGGCGACCCGGCGCCCGGGCGATGAAGACATCCTTGCCGGGGCGAATGTTGGCAGTTTTGTCCTGGCGAATCAGCGCGACCAGTTCAGCAATCGGCGCAGGTTGGGCAGCGGGCACAAACATTCTCCATCGAGCACGACCGAAAACATGATTATCAATGGCTGCAGGCCAATTAGCAATTGCCGCCTATTTGCAGCGCACGAGATGCTCACGCGTGATCGCTAGCCGCGGCAGGTGCGGCTCAACATCCGCCAGCCAACGCATGCCGTCGCTGTAATATCCCGCCGTGCCCCGCAGCCCGGGCAGTTGGCCGCCCCACCACTGGTTGAAGCTGCGCATGCAGGTTTCACGCAGGTATTTGCACGTCATGCTGGCCAGGGCCGTCGGCAGAAAATGCGTCTCGCCCTTCTCCTGAAAAAACACAAGCGTGCGGCGCGGGCCTTCAGTCAGCAGATAAATACTCACCTTGTCCGACTCGCTGAGCACCTTGAGCTGCGCCTCCGGAAAACTCCGCAGCAACAGCGACGTGTAATGATCGCGGCCGCCCTGCTTATCGACGCCGACGACCAGCCCCTGCTGGCCGAAACGCTGGTGCAGCTCATACAAGTGCCGCAGGCTCAGCGACACCAGGGCCGAGCCCTTGTTGCCCGTAGCCCCGACCATGCGGTTGAACATCGTCTCCGTGACCAGTGCCGTGCGCATGTGCAGAATCGCCACGTTCGCCTGCCGCAACGCGGTGGTGAACATATTCGATGCGATCGCGATGTCGCCAAGGTCCGCCGCCCAGGGGAGTGCGGCATCGATGTCATACCAGGCATGTGCGGCCACATCGTGATTGGCACAATCTAGCATCGCCAGCAGCCGGCCCAGCGTGAGGCAATCGGTCGCAGCCGGCGTAACCGTTCGCAAGCACGTGAGCACCGCACGCTCGAGCAGTTTGTCGCCGTCGCCCAGGTTGTGCACGGCCTTCGAGTCAGCGATCAGCAGTTTGCCCTTGCGGGCCGAGGCCTTCATCGTGACCGCGCCGCGCAGCAGCGACCAGATATTCGGCAGCGTCTCCACATCGCTGATCACGGTTTCCACATCGCCCGGCACGCTCACCGCACTGGCCGATACCACCAGCGGCCCGAGCAGCGGCCCGTATCCCGCTTCATCAATGCCCGCGATGATCATGCCCTTCCCCCCGCTGGCAGTTCAGGTTGCTGCTGTGTCATGCAGTGCAGCGTGCCCAGCCCCCATACCAGGTCGCGGCAATACACGGGCACGATCGGCCGATCCTTGAAGCACGCCTCCAGCACCTTCAGTGCCGGCAGATCGTTCGGGTCGTTGAATACCGGCACCAGCACCGCCGCGTTGGCGATGTAAAAGTTCGCATAACTTGCCGGCAAACGCTGACCGTCGAAATACGTCGGCTCCGGCAGCGGCAGTTCCACAATATTGAACGGCTTGCCCTTGGCGTCGCGCATGCGCTTAAGCCGGCGCAGGTTCTCGCGCATCGGGGCGTAGTTGGCATCACTCTTGTCGCTGGTGATGCAGATGACGATCGTCTGCGCATTTACAAAGCGGGCCGTGTCATCCACGTGGCCATGCGTGTCGTCGCCGGCAATGCCGCGGTCGAGCCACAGGACTTTCTGCACACCAAGATGATCGCACAGGGCCTGTTCAACACGTTCGCGCGAGAGACCGGGGTTGCGCTGCTGCACGGTGCTCAGCAGGCATTCCTCGGTGGTCAGCACGCAGCCGGCGCCGTTCACATCAATCGAGCCGCCCTCGAGCACCAACCGCTGGTACTCGCCGGCATCATTCGCGGCATAGGCGACGAAGCGTTTGCACCCGGTCACCTCGGCCATCGTCTCGGGCACGCGATCGTCGTTGGCGTTGTTGTCATACTTCGCCCAGGCGTTGAACTTGAAATCAACCACCCCCCCCGCCGCCCCACCGCGACCGGTGACAAAAATGCCGCCGCTGTCGCGCATCCAGATACGGTCGGTGCGCTTTTCATGCAGCGTCACATGGGCGAGATTCGCATCGCACTGGCTTAGCACCTCGCGTACCCGCCGGGCGTTGTCCTTGCCCGGCTGCACCAGCAGATGCACCCGCTCCCCCTGGGCCAGCAGGCGAATGATGTCGCCGTACAGCCACGGGATCGGCTCACACTTGCCGGGCCAGTCGTCGTGGTTGTGCGGCCACGCCAGCCAGGTGGCGTCATGGGGCCGCCATTCGGCGGGCATGGCCAACCCGGCTTTGGCGGGGGTTTGGGCGGTGGTCATGGTGGTTGGGTGCTTCATGGCAGCATCGTAGCCGCTCCGGCGAAAAAATAAATCGCCAACCCGCTTGACATCCATTATTATAATGCTATATTCTTATACAAGCATATACGAAAGGCGTGTGCGATGCTCAGACTTGACCAGACCGACATGATCGCCGCGGTGGCCGACCGCTTGCGGGCCATTGCGGACGAAAACCGCATCCGGCTCATGCTGGCCCTGAAAGACGGCGAGCAGAGCGTCAACGGCCTCGTCGCCGCCGTGGGCATCGCCCAGGCCAGCGTGTCCAAGCATCTGGCCGTGCTTAAAGGGGCAGGCCTCGTCGAGTGCCGCCGCGAGGGCACCCAGATGTTTTACAGCATTGTAGATGACCGGGTATTCGACATGTGCGCCATCGTGTGCGATGGCGTGATTCGTCATATCAAGAGCCAGCAGCAGATAATCAATGACCTGACTGCCGGCGTTAAAGCCAGGAAGGGACGTGCCGCGTGACCATGACCGCTGAACTCAAAACGATGCCTGTTGACCAGGTGGCCAACCTCACCCGCAAGACGCTGATCGATGTGCGTACGCCGGTGGAATACGCCACGGTACATGCCACCGGCGCGGTCAGCATTCCGCTGGATGAACTCAACGCCGACAAGGTCAAAGCCGCAGGCGAGGGCCCCTACTACATCCTCTGCAAGAGCGGCGGCCGGGCCAAGAAGGCCTGCGACAAGCTCAATACCCTCGGCCTCGAAACGACCGTTGTGACCGGCGGCACCGACGCCTGGGTTTCCGCCGGCCTGCCCGCCGTGCGCAGCCAGTCCAACATGATCCCGCTCGAACGTCAGACGCTCATCGGCGCCGGCACCGTCGTGCTCGCGGGCCTGGCCCTCGGCACATTCGTCAACCCGTGGTTCTACCTCATCGCGGCCTTCGCCGGCAGCGGCCTCGTGTTCGCCGGGCTCAGCGGCATCTGCATGATGGGCCTCATGCTCGCCCGCATGCCTTGGAACAAAAACTGTGCGTCCGGCTCTTGCTGCACCAAGTAAACTTTTTCTGGAAGGACTGGAACTATGAACTCGCAAGTCAACATCGTGATCATCGGCGGCGTGGCCGGCGGCATGAGCGCTGCCACCCGCGCCCGCAGAACCAACGAACACGCCAACATCACCGTGATCGAACGCGGCGGCTTTATCTCTTTTGCCAACTGCGGCCTGCCCTACTACATCGCCGGCCAGATCAAGACTGAGGACAAACTGCTCGTCACCACCGCCGCCAAGGTGAACGAACGCTTCAACATCAACGTCCGCACCAAGACCGAAGCAATCGCCATTGACCGCGCGGCCAAGACCGTCACGGTGCGCGACCTGGCCAGCGGCAACACCGAAACCGTTCGCTACGACAAACTGATCCTCGCCCCCGGCGCCGATCCGTTCGTCCCCCCCATCGAGCATGTCCGCTCGTCCAACGTCTTCACGCTGCGTTCGATCGAAGACACCCGCGCGATCCAGGACTTCGTGACCAAGCAGAAGCCGCAGCGTGTGGTGATCGCCGGCGCCGGCTTCATCGGCCTGGAAATGGCCGAGGCCCTGCATCAGCGCGGCGCCCACGTCACCGTGCTGGAGAAGAACGGCTGGGCGCTCCCGCCGCTCGATCGCGAAATGGCCCTCGACATTCACCGCGAGCTCGCCGCCAAGGGCGTGACGCTGATCACGGGCAAGGGGCTGGCGTCGCTTGAGGCCGCCAATGGCCGTGTGACCACCGCCGTGCTCGAAGACGGCCAGCGTGTGCCGGCTGACATGCTGCTGATGTCCATTGGCGTGCGGCCGAACGTCGCCCTCGCCAAGGCCGCGGGCCTGACGATCGGCGTCACCGGCGGCATCGCGGTCGATCAGTACCAGCGCACCAACGATCCCGATATCTACGCTGTTGGCGATGCTGCTGAAATCACCCATGGCGTCACCGGCAAGACCGGCCGCATTCCGCTGGCCGGTCCCGCCAACCGCCAGGGCCGCATCGCCGGCCAGCACGCCGCCAGTGGCGAATCAACCGCCACGCCGCGCGTCTTCGGCACCGCCATCGTGCGTGTTTTCGACCTCGCCGCCGGCCTCACCGGCCTTAGCGAGAACGCCGCCCGCAACGCCGGGTACGACATCGACACCGCGTACGTCAGCGGCAATCACCATGCGGGCTATTACCCGGGCGCTCAGCCGCTGAAGATCAAGCTCGTTTACGACCGCCCCACCGGTAAGGTGCTGGGCGCCCAGATCACCGGCCGCGACGGCGTTGACAAACGCCTCGACGTCATCGCCACGCTGCTCCACTTCGGCGGCACCATCGATGACCTCGCCGCACTCGATTTCGCGTATGCCCCGCAATTCGGCAGTGCCAAAGATCCGTTGCACATGGCGGCGTTCGTCGCACAGAACCAACGCAGCGGTATGACGCCGGGCATCGTGGTCAAAGAAGTCAACGGCCGGCAACTTGTGGACGTGCGCACCGACGCCGAAACCGCCAAAGGCATTCTCGACAACGCGATCACGATTCCGCTCGACAGCCTGCGGCAGCGCATCGGCGAACTCGACGCCTCCCGCGCCACCGCCGTTTACTGCCAAGCCGGCCTGCGTGGCCACATCGCCACCCGCATCCTCAAGCAGAACGGCTTCAAAGACGTGGTGAACGTGAAGGGCGGGTACGGCCTCGCCGTCGACATGCGGTAATTACTTGAGAAACCGCTGCGTGATCGGCCCGTAAAAATCAATCCGCCGGTCGCGCAAGAACGGCCAGTTGCGCCGCGTTTCTTCCTGCACCTTCGGGTCCACGGTCGCCAGGAGAATCTCCTCGCGATCGTGCGACGCCTGCTTCAGCACGCGCCCGAACGGGTCAGCGATAAACGAATGGCCGAAGAACTCGATGCCATCGCCGGCAGCGTTGGCAATCTTCTCATGACCAACGCGATTCGGGCTGGCCACGTACACGCCGTTGGCGATGGCATGCGAGCGTTGCATCGTCTGCCACGCGCTCACCTGCGCCTCGCCGAAGGTCGCCTTTTCCCTCGGGTGCCAGCCGATCGCAGTTGGATAGAAAAGCACCTGCGCATCCTGCATGGCCGTGAGGCGTGCCCCTTCGGGGTACCACTGATCCCAGCAAATCAGCACGCCGATGCGGCCAAACTTGGTCGGCCAGACCTTAAAGCCGATATCGCCGGGCGTGAAATAATATTTCTCGTAATACAGCGGGTCGTCCGGGATGTGCATCTTGCGGTACTGGCCCAGCATGCTGCCGTCGGCATCAATGATCGCCGCCGTGTTGTGATACAGTCCCGCCGCCCGCCGCTCAAACAGCGACAGCACAATCGCCACGCCCAGGTCCTTCGCGATCTTGCTGAAACGCTCCGTTGACGGACCCGGTATCGGCTCCGCCAAATCAAACATCGCGGCATCTTCAGACTGACAGAAATATTGCGAGCAAAACAGCTCCTGCGTGCAGATGACGTTCGCCCCGAGCTTCGCGGCCTCGCGCACCTTCGCTTCGCACTTGTCGATGTTGGCCCGCACATCGCTGCCACACGTCATCTGAATGATGCCAATATTGAACGGCTTGTCCGGCATGATCGGTCGCCCTCGCTTTCGTCGGTGATTATAGATCGCGATTTCGCTTTCGCACGCCGCAACTACGTTGCGAATCTCACTTCCATGCTAAAATGGGCAGATGGCTCAAACCGGCAAAAGGAAACGCCTCCGCCGCTGCGCGATCGCCAGTGCCGCGATCCTCGTCGCACTCGTGCTGAGCCCTTTTGTCTTCACGACCGCGTTCGTCCGCTGGTTTCTTAAGCGTGACAGCCTCGCTCCGTATCGCATCACGGTCAGCTCCGCCACACTGCTGCCGCGCGGTGAGTTGATCCTCTACAACATGCGTGTGCACGATCCCGTCAACAGCACGCTGCCGCCGGTGCTGCTAGCCGACTCGCTCCAGATCGGCTTCTCGTGGCGGCGAATCTTCAGCGGGCAGTTCGACACCATCGACGGCCAGGGCGTTGAGCTAAAGGCCTCCGCCGCGTCACTGCAGAACCTAGCCGCGGGCGGCACCGCCGAGAGTTCCGGCCCGCCACAGTTCAAACGCATCGGCCTCAATGGGCGCCTGCACCTCGATGAACTCACCGGCAGCGGCAAACTGCCCGTCCCCGAAGTGCCGTTCCGCTTGCTCGTGACCGCTGAGACCTCCGGCTCAGTGCCCGTCTACGATGTCTACGCCGTTGCCGGTTCGTCTGAAGTCGTGACCGATGACAATGCCCCCGCGCTGGCAATCCGTGCCAACGCCCGCTACTTGGGCGTTCCGGGCTGGTCCATCGACATCAGCTCCGCCGCGGTGCACAACCTCGTGCTCACCGTTCCGCCGGAACATCTGGCCTGGTTGCCAACAACCTTCGGTGACACCACCGCCGGCGCGCAGTTGCGTATCTCCGGCTTCAACGCCAAGGGCATGATGACCATCGACACGGCTCCGCGTTTCATCGGCGATATCTCGCTGCAACGGGCCGACGTTCGCCTGGTCGGCCAGTCGACCGACAGCATCGAACGCCTCAAACTCACCGCCGCCTGCTCGCTGGTGCTCAATGAGGATCTCGTGAGCAGCAGCACGGTCACCGGCGCTAACGTGTCTGTCCGAGGACTGCGTCTCGGCGGGTTGGAGATCGCCAACGCTGCCGGCACTTCAGAACTGCGCTCCGGCGAACTCCGCGTGCGCGATTTCCACGGTACCCTCGCCGAGGGCACGTTCGACCTCTCGCTCACCCTCGACCAGGCCACCGGCTTGCGTGAGGCGTATCTCAAGCTCGAGAAGGTTGAGCAATCACAGATCGCCCGCAACTTTGCGACCGAGCGTCTCTCCGCCCAGGGTCTGATCGACGCCAACGCTGTGCTGCGCCGCGATGAGCTCGGCCGCCTCACCGGCACGCTCGCCATCGAAACCGCCGGCCCCGGCCGCCTGTCGATCACCGATGAGAAATTCACCAATGCCCTCGCGGCCAAAATGCCCGTGCCCGCGGGCGTCACGATTCCACCCAACATGCAAGAGATCATCGTCGGCCAGCTGCGGGACTACCCTTACACTGTCGGCTTCGTGCAAGTTGCCGACAAACCTGGCGGCGTTGAAGTTGTCCTAGATTACACGCGGCGGCCGCTCGAACTCGGCGATCCCGGCCACGGCGTGATGATTGAGCTTGAAGGCCAGTCCGTTCGCGCCAACTACCCCGTGCACCTGCGGTCCTTCACCATCGTGCTGCCCGATCGCACGGTTGCCGACCTGGTCGAGACTGGTGCGGGTCTGCGCAGCCAGGCGGCCAGCGCCGCCACACGGCGTAAGTGATCGCGCTATGATCATCCGTGGCCTCTGGGCCGTTTTCAGGGAGGGTTTATGAACCAGATACTTGCGACAACATTTTTCATTGCCGCGGCCACCGCCGCCTTCGGCTGCAAAACTGAACACAAGATCGTCGTCGAACAGCCCAAACCCATTGAGGTCAACATCAACCTCAGCGGCCGGCTCGAATTGGTCATCGAAGACGCCCGCCAGGATGTCGCCAAGATCACTGGCCAGAAGCCCCGGCAAACCGTCCGTCCTGAAGACATCGGCCTGCCCGCAGCCACGCTGCCCAAGCCCGGCGCCGCAGCTGCGCCCGGACGCGTAATTCTCGCTGCCGTCGTGCCTATGGCTAGCGAAGATCAGCTGAAGCAAGCCATGGCGGCACGCAACGCCCAAGTGCGGCAGCTGCTCGACGCCAAGGTCGCCGGCGAGGCGCACACCGGCCTGCTGGCGGCACGTGGCCAGCTCAGTGCGGAACAGCAGCAGTTGATGAACGCCGAGAACGGCGATCGCAGCGCCCTCTATGCAGCCGAGGCCAAGCGTCGTGGTGTCACCGCCGCCGAGGTGGCGTTGGCCTATTACATGGCCCGGCTTGAACACGCCAGGAAGGGCGACTGGTACGAAAAATATGACCAAGGGGCCAAAGCGTGGGTCTGGCGTCAATGGGGCGTCGATTGACGCGCTCGCCGCAACTTGCCGGCCAGCAACTGGCGTACGCGCTGCAATGTCCGCGCATCATCGGCGGTGCAGTCCGCGGCCCGCGGCAAAGACTCCGCACATTTTTCATAGGCTGATAGACGGTAGTACAACGCCGCCCGCGCCAGGGCAGCCCGCGCGGCTACCGCTGGAGTTTCTTCTGCCAGCGTATCGAGGACGCTGATCGCTCCCGCCGAATCACCCGCCATCACGCACGCCTGGGCCGCGGCCAGCCGGTCATCCACAGTGGCGGTTGCACGCGAAATACCGGCAAGCTCACGCCGGGCGGCCGCAGCACGCTCTAGCATCAGCCCCGCCACGCCGCGGATCAACCGCATGCGGTCGGTGCGTTCCATGCCTGAATCGTCACGTTCGAGTAACAGCGTGTTGATCGCATACAGCGCATCATTTGCTCGGTGCTGCCGGATGAACATCTCGGCCAGCGTGCAGACCGCTTCACTGCGCAGCGGTTGATAGCGGGCCGCACGGCGCAACAGTGCATCCGCACGGTCGTAGCGGTGATCCGCCATGGCGGTCCGCGCCCGTTTTAACGCGCGCCGGGCCGAGAGTCGCGGCGCAATCTGTGCAGTTGTGAACCAAGCAAGCGTCATCAGCATAAACGGCAACAACACACCTTCATGGAGAATTTAACGTGCGCGAGGTTGTTGCAGATGGGTCAGGCCGCCGCCTGCTTGCTGAGCAGCGCCGCCATCAAATCGCGAATCTCCCCCGCCAACTCAGCGCGGCCGACGCGCTTCGTCGCTTCGGGCGTGATGATGTACGCCCCCGCCTTTGCCCCCTGCACCATCTCCAACGTGTTGGCTACTATTGCATCCGCACCCGACGCCGCGCGTGACGCCGCAGCAACCTTGACCAAGTCCGCCTCGCTGATGCCGACCTCAAGTTTGAACTTCACCAGCACCCCCCCAAACCCCCACGCCGTGCGAAACTGGTCGACGAGTTTCAGCGTCTGCCGGCCCAGCACAGCCATCTCACCGTGGTTTGACTTCACCTTCGGCGCATCCACGTTCTCCACCACCCACACTTCGCGTTGGGGGTTCGTCCCATCGGGCTTCCGATCTACCACGCGAAAACTCCCGGCCGGCGTGTAGTCGGCGACCGCCGCAGCCATCGCCACGCCACTCACGTGATCGCCCGAGGTCATGCGTTCCTGCAGCAGATCATGCAGTTCAGCGTGCGTTTCAAACGTCTCCACGCCCAGCATGCCCGCCTTGCCGTAATAGCCGTCGTGTTCACTCGCATGCTGCGTGTTGCTGGTTAACAGCGTGACATCGCCCAGGTCCAACAGTGCCCGCGCCACGGCCAACCCCGTGCCGCCGGTAAAAATGTTGCCCCACACCCGTACCTCATCAATGTACTCACGGGTCGATCCGCCCGTCACGATAAAATGCTTCTTGCTTGCCATGGCACATTTATAGCCGAAACTCGCCCGTTGCGAGAATCACTTAGCACAACCCGTTGCAGCGCTGCCAAAGAACGCCAGTAGGTCCCGGTATTGCTCCTCGCCAGGGCAGTTGAACCTGCCTCACACGCCGCCGAGCGGATCGGCCCCCAGCGTACCAATGAGCATGTCGAGATAAGCCGGCGAAGCGACCCGATCGAGCATCTGCGTGGCCAGCGCCGTGCGGCGCGGGATATCAAGCCGATGCAGCAGGGCTTCCTCAACTTCGTGTGAGGCAAATTCCTTCAGCGTGCTGACATGCCGCTGCCACAGCGCCACGTCACGCTTCTGCTTCACCTTGAGCCGCTCCTTGTACCAGTCGCTGGCCAGCAGGTATTCACGTGTGAACATCTTGCGGATGTCCGGGTGATGCGCGTCTCTGCCCTCATAGTGGCCGTGCGCCATGATGTGCAGCAGCGCCTTGATCGGCGGGCAGGCCTGTTCGACCGCCCCGTCGGCAAAGTACGCCTGGGCAACGCCCTTTTGTGCTTCCATGATGTTCAGGATGCCATCGACATACGTCTCCATGCCCTGCGTTTCGGGCCGCAGCATGGCGTCATCAAACACCCGGGCCGGGCTGTCGAAGATGCGGCCAAAGAACGTGCGCACAAACTGGTACGTGATGCGGTAACCCAGGCGACTGGCGAGAATCTTTTGTCCTTGATAATCGAAGTCCTTCACAGGTTCGAGATAGCCATTGGCGATCAGCCACTGCGGGTCGCGTTCCTGCGGGGTAAAGCGGCACCAGATCTCCGGCACAAGCAGCGAGATGTCGTGGCCGACCTTGATGTTCGGTCCGACATAGCCAGCCGCGGTCGAGAATCCGGCAAGGCCCGTCAGGATGTAACTCACCAACGCGTTGTTGAGATCTGCCGTGGGCAATAGTGCATTGAACGGCCCCTTGGTCAGGGCGCCTTCGCTGCCAGCGCCCGTGGTCGACGGACTCTTGCCCGTGAGCGAGCAGATGAAATCCATAAACAGTTCGGGCAGTTCCTGGTAGTGAATCGGGTTGTACACGGCAAGTGAGCGCACGTCCTTCTCGGGCGGATTGCTCCGGCGGCCAACCAGCACCGAATGCACGGGCCACGTCACCGGCGCATCAAGCCGCAAGCCGCGGGCAAGGCGCATGCCCATCTCGCAGATGTAACGTTCATGCGGTCGGGCGAGGTCCGGACGATCCTGCAGATACCGCGGGTTCTTCGTCGGCTTGCCGTCAACCAGACGCGGTCGTGCCGAACAAACGGTGAGGCCAACGCCCCCCCACTCGCCGCGGTCCTCTTCCTCGGCCGCAGCCTGGCCGAGGAACTTCTTCATCGGCTCAGAGAACGCGTCATACTCCGAAATGTTGTCCACGATCGCATGAATCTGCGGCCCGTTCAGCGGTTCGAAGTTCGAGATGAAATTGCCAGCCTTGGCCATATCCTGCTCGGTCTGCTTGTCCAGGCCAGGATGAATCGCATCGTCCGGGCGTTGGAAAAGGCGAGCCTCACAGTTGGCCGCAATCTTCGTGCTGGGGCCGGGTACGTTGTAAGCCAGATCGCTGACCAGCTGCGTGGGCAGCACTGCGGACGCGGTGATGTCGTCTTCAGTCTGAATCTTGGCCGCCGGGTAGAAGTCCTGGCGAACCTTAAACGTCCGCCAGTTGCCATCGGGCAGCAGGCCAACGCGGAGATAGCTACCACCGGCCTTGCGATCATCCACCTTGAGTTCGTGGCCGGGCTCGCCGTTCACAATGTCGACCGTGACGTGCTTGCGCCAATCCTGGCCCCACTCGGGCTTGTAGAGGCGTTTAATCAGAAACACCAGGCTCATGATCTCGCTCGGAATCGACGCGAGCCACTTGTTGTATTCGTCCGTGTAATCAGGCGATGGCGTCAGCAGTTTGATGACGCTGCCCAGTGATCGCTTGGACCCCAGCACAGGTCGGCTCGGCGTCTTGGAGTAGTCCTGCGGTTCCTTGCCCTTCTTCCAACGAACCGAGTGGTCCTTGTTGAAGATGGCTTCGACTTGGTCGAGGTCGCGTTTGATGTCCGAAATGTAAATCGGTCCATATATCATGTAGTCGAGCAAGCTCTTGGATATCTCGCTCTTGCCGCCGCCGGAGACGGTGCACGGCTTATGGCAGAACACACCATCCGGCGTGGTCTGCACCAGACGGAAACGTCCGGTCCCGGGGTGCTTGCTCAGAAAGTAACGGATGCCATTGGTCGTCATGTAGATGCGATCGGCCTTCAGCGGGATCGACCGCTGCTGGCCGTCGCGTTGCCATTCGATCAGGCCCGTGTTGATGTTGAGCGACGCATCCGCCGGAATGTAAAGCAGGCTGGGCAGACGCCGATCCACTGCATGTCCTTGAGGCTGAAGTGCCATGACCTGCGGATTGGCCTTCGCAATCGCCGCGAGATCCTGACTGGCGTTCGTGCTCGATGACGGTCGAAACTCCACGCCGAGGCTGAAGCTCTGAAACGCCACCGCCCCACCGGCGTGTTCCTCTTCGCAGTTGCCAAAGAGGTTCGCCGAGAAACTGATCTGCGTCTTCACTTCCTTCTTGCAGTAGCCGTAATAGTTGTCGGCAATCAGGGTGACAACGACGCCATCCGCCGAGCGGCACGTGAGCTTGAACGCCGTCCCATCGTTGTACAGTTCGTCTTCTTTCTTCCAGCACTGCCGGTCACGACGTTGGCGTTCGGTTGCCTTGTCGTAATGCGGCAGGCCAACCGATTTCTTTGTGATGCGCGTGAGATGCGGCGCCAGGATGACGCAGCCCGTATGGCCGGTCCAATGCTCAACATCCAGCGCTGCATCGTTTTCATAGAGAACCGGATCGCCCGCGTTGCCAAAAATGTTCTCAACAAAATCCAGGTTGCTCACCAGCGTTCCAGGGGCGAAAAAGCGCACTTCCATCGACTTCTTGGTCGAGACACCGGGCACTTCGGGGCACACCATCGGGCGCAACAAAAGTGAGCAGAACAAATGCGCCGGCTGCGATGAGGTCGCCGTGAACGGCAACAGCAGCGTGTCGTGCGGCGGATTCAGCGCCTGCTTAAACATCTCGACGTAGGCCGCAAACGGCACGGCGATCTTGTCGTCAGGCACAGGTAAACCGATATCGGCAACGTGGAACGTTCCGGCAGTGGTCCGGCGGTCCGCCTTGGGGTTGTGCAGCACGCCATTGCGCACGCGATAGCTCTTAAGCAAATCGGTCTCAAACACGTCACGGTCGGGTGGCAGCGAAATCTCACGCGCCAGGCCGGGTGTCGAGAGCACGAATGTGCCCGTCGGCACGCGCAGTTGCGCGTTGATGCCTGCCTGCTTGCACAGCTTTGCTAAAAACGCCTCGATGCGTTGATCCACCGGGCTGCGATAGTCTTTGAGCAGCCGGCTTTTCTGGCGGTAATTCGCCAAGAACGAATTTGTGACGCTCTCGTCCTCGGTCCCCTCCAGATCACCGATCTCCAGCAGGCCCAGCGCCATCAATTGCATGCGTATTAACCGCTGCAGCCGCTGCCGGGCCTCGGGCTGGTACGCTTCGGCGTGGAAGGGCATGTGCGCGAAGTGCTGCACGGCGTGTGTATCGACAGGCAAACTCATGCCAAAACCTCGTTAAGGATGGACTATTTCTCGCTTTGCGTGCGACACGTTAAGCCGATTCGCTCAGCGAATCAAGCCGAAGGTTTTCTCTACTAGACAGGCGGGGTGTCCGTTCCGCCTCACCTGATCAGGTTACGTGCACAGCCCCCATATTCGCCTTTCTAGGTCGTTTGCCCGGCTTATCTAACCCCCCGCGCGCCGTCAGACGATGTTTCACGCGTGACGTCGCCATGGCGCGGCTCAAACGAACTTTCAGCGGTTTCCATATGCAGATGCTACACGACATAACCGAGCAACTCGCTGCCACCGTGCTCATGACAGAGGCCGAAGACCTGCCGGCACTCGCCAATCTCCACGAACAGCTGCGCGGCTTGCTCAAGACTGTTGATGGACAACCGAATGACCCGCGCCTGGCAGGCGTCTCTACTACGGCAGCTAAGGCGGCACGCATCGTCGAACAGATCATCCTGCGCGAAACGGACGACGCCAAACGAGCCTTGGAATCCGTGTGCGAGTCCATCGCCCAGGTGCAGCAACTGCTGTCGGGGGCGGCGATCAATGTCGAACCATTGGCATCGCCCGCGGCCCCGGCCCCTGAAGCGTCGGCCGCATCACCAACTGCCGCAGCCCATGGCGAACTCTCCGAAGCGGATATCAAACCTGACGATCTGCCGCTGATCGCCGATTTCATCGCCGAGGCGACAGGTCATCTGGAATCGGCCGAGGCGGAATTGCTGCGGCTCGAAGACGCCCCCGACAACGTGGATGTAATCAACGCGATCTTCCGCAGTTTCCACACCGTGAAGGGTGTGGCTGGCTTCCTGAATCTGCGTCAGATCGGTGCCCTCGCCCACGCAGCCGAGAACCTTCTTGACCTGGCCCGCAAAGCCGACCTCTCGCTCACCCCCTCCCGTTTGCAGTGCATCTTTGACTCGGTGGACTTGCTCAAGTCGCTTATCGCGGCGCTCGACGTCGCGGCGAAGTCCGGCACGGCCATCGCCATCGAACCAGCGCTGCCAGCACTGCTGAAACGTCTACACGCGGCAGTGCAACACGAATCAACTGCCACGCCCGAAGTGTCCGTACCAACGGCCGCTGCCCCGGCAGTCTCCACGGCAAAGCCTGAAGCTGAGAAATCAACGACCACAAACGGCGACGCAACCGTTAAGGTCTCAACGACTCGCCTCGATACCCTGATTGATATGGTCGGCGAGTTGGTCATCGCCCAGGCCATGGTCACACAAGATATGGTCACCGTCGCGTCTTCCAACCAGCGACTGGGCCGCAACATGTCCCATCTGGGCAAGATCACGCGTGAACTACAGGATCTGTCCATGTCGATGCGCATGGTCCCGATCCAAGGCGTCTTCCAGAAGATGGCTCGCCTGGTGCGCGACCTTGCCCGCAAGTCGAGCAAGTCGATTGACTTTGAGGTCGTCGGCGCTGAGACCGAACTCGACCGCAACCTCGTTGAAGCGATCTCTGACCCGCTGGTGCACATGGTGCGCAACGCGGCCGATCACGGCATTGAGATGCCCGACGATCGCGAGCGCGCCGGCAAGAATCGCAATGGACGCATACAACTCCGCGCCTATCACCAGGCCGGCAACATCGTGATCGAGATCACCGATGACGGCAAAGGTCTGAACAAGGCACGCATCATCAAGAAGGCCGTCGACGCCGGCATCATCATCGAGGGCCAGGAACTCACCGAGCAGGAAGTCTTTAAGCTGATCTTTCACCCGGGGCTGTCCACGGCTGAGAAGATCACCGAAGTCTCCGGCCGCGGCGTGGGCATGGATGTCGTCCGCCGTAATGTGGAGGCCCTGCGTGGCCGCATCGATATTGCCTCACAGGAAGGCCACGGCTCAACCTTCGCCATCCGCTTGCCGCTCACCCTGGCGGTCATCGACGGCCTTGTCACCAAGGTCGGCCCGGAACGCTACATCGTCCCCATCACCTCGATCGAACAAAGCCTGCGCCCCACGGCGGACCAGATCAGCACCGTGCAGGGACGCGGCGAAATGTGCATGGTGCGCGGCGCCTTGCTGCCACTCGTCCGGCTACACCGGTTGTTCAACGTCACACCGCGAACCGACGACCCGACGCAGTCGCTGGTCGTCATCGTGCAGGACAACTCCCGCCGCTGCTGCTTCATGGTGGATGAACTCCTTGGACAGCAGCAGGTCGTGATCAAATCACTCGGGCAGTCCATCGGCCAGGTGCGCGGCGTGTCGGGCGGCGCCATCCTCGGCGATGGCAACGTCAGCCTGATTCTCGATGTGCCCGGCATCATTGATGTCAGCAAACAATAACCACCCTCTTCTTTCGGAGACGGAACATGTCCACAGCTACACTAAACCCCACCGCCACCAGCACCGCACTCTCGCGGGCCGGCAAGTACCTCACCTTCGCACTGGGCAAGGAAGAATACGGCCTCGAAATCCTCAAAGTGCGTGAGATCATCGGCTACATGGACATCACCTCGGTGCCGCGCACGCCGAGTTATGTCAAAGGCGTGATCAACCTCCGCGGCCAGGTCATCGCCGTGGTCGATCTGCGGGCCAAGTTCGAAATGACCACCGCGGAGCGCACCGAGCAAACCTGCATCATCGTCGTCGAGATCAAGAACGACGGACGCAAGCTCTCAACAGGCATCATCGTTGATCGCGTGTCTGAAGTGCTCACCATCGCCGGCGAGCAGATCGAACAGCCGCCTGCGTTCGGCACCAGCGTCGACACCGACTTCATCCTGGGCATGGGCAAGATCGGCACGTCCGTGAAGATCCTGCTCGACATCGACAAGGTTCTTTCAACGCAGGACCTCGTACACCTCCAACAACAGCACAACTGACCGGCTTTTGACAACTACCATGGCCGGGCGCGTTCGGCGCTGCCACGCCGGTCGCGCTCGGCCTGATGAGTTCTGTTACGGATAGGTCCGCATGAGCACATTGCCCCACAACAACTTCGCCGTCAAAGCTGTCTTGCAGGACGATGACTTCAAACGCATTGCCACCGCCGTCTACGACCACTGCGGCATCAACCTGCACGAGGGCAAACGTGAACTCGTTCAAGCCCGCATCATCAAGCGCCTGCACGCCACCAACAAACTGTCCGTCCGCGAGTATCTCGATTACGCCTTTCACGACAAAACCGGCGAGGAGTTCTCCCACTTCATCGATTCCATCAGCACCAATCTCACGAGTTTCTTCCGTGAGAACTCGCACCTGACCTATCTGGCCGAACAGCTGCTCCCCAAGATCGAAGCCCGCGCGACGGATGCGGGGCAACGCAAACTGCGTGCATGGTCGGCCGGCTGCTCCACCGGCGAAGAGCCCTACTCCATCATGATCACACTGCTCGAGAATCTGAAAGACGTGAACTCCTGGGACCTCAAGTTGCTCGCCACGGACATCTCCACCCGCGTGCTCAAGAGCAGCAAGGCCGGCATCTATGACGCAGCGCGCCTGGCCACAGTACCGGCGATCTTTCGCAGCAAGTACTTCGACCTCGAAAAGGCCGGCGAGACCTGCCAGGTCAAGCCCGTGCTCAAAAAGCACATCTTCTTCGCCTATCTGAACCTGATGGAAAACTGGCCGTTCCAGGGCCCGTTCAACTTCATCTTCTGCCGCAACGTCATGATCTACTTCGACAAACCCACACAGGAACGATTGGTCAATCGCTTCTACGAAGTGCTTGCGCCCGGCGGCGTTCTCTTCACCGGGCATTCGGAGTCGCTCACCGGCGTAAAGCACTCGTTCAAGTACATTCAGCCGACGATCTACGGCAAAGCTTAAGGTGATAACGTGACGATCGTGGTAAATGTTTCTGACGCCCGTGTTTCGAAGGACCCGACCGATACGATCGCGACCTACTCCCTCGGCTCGTGTATCGGTGTGGCCCTCTACGACCCGGTCTGCAAGGCTGGCGGCATGCTGCACTATCAACTGCCGAATGCCTCCATCGATGCCCAGCGGGCCGCGCAAAATCCGTTCATGTTCGCCGATACCGGCATGGACGCGCTGCTCGACATGCTCAGTAAAGTCGGCGCCTCCAAGCATCGCCTCAAGGTCAAGATCGCAGGCGCCGCACAGATGCTCAACGACGCCGGACTCTTCTCCATCGGCCGGCGCAACCATTCGGCCATCCGCAAAATCCTCTGGCAAAAAGGCCTGATGCTCGAAGCGGAAGCCATCGGCGGCACGTCGCCGCGAAGCATCTACCTCAACATCGCCGACGGCACACTCACGCTCAAAGCCGATGGCCAGACCTCCGCTCTATAAGGACCACAAGCCATGTCCGCGAATATCCTGATTGTTGACGACTCGGCCACCACCCGCGCGCTGATCAAGCGATCGCTCACCATTGCCGGCGTTGAAGTCGGCCAGTTCTTCGAAGCGCCCAACGGCCGCGTCGCCCTGGAGATGATCGCCACCCACGCCATCGACCTCGCCCTCGTCGACCTGCACATGCCGGAGATGTCCGGCGTCGAACTCGCCCATCAACTGCTTCAGGACCCGGTCAAATCCACGATTCCCATCGCGATCGTCAGCGCTGAACCCAGCGCAGCACGCATCCTTGAACTCAAGCGTGCCGGCGTGCGCGGCTATCTGCGCAAGCCCTTCACACCCGAGTCGATCCGTGACCTCGTGCTGCCACTGCTAAAGGTGCCTCATGTCTGTTAACACGCAAGAATCTATTCTCGAATCCCTGGCTGCCGCCATGGAAGTGATGGCGTTCGTCGCGGTCTCCCCGCTCGACGCCAAGCCGCACATGCCCAATGGCATCCGGATTCTCACCATGCCCTTCACCGGCACCAGCAGCGGCGTGCTGCAGATCGCCGCTCCGCCGGAGTTCGGCCGCGTGCTTTCCGCCAACATCTTCGCCTGCGACCCCAACGACCCCCAGGCCACCAACGGCGCCGACGACGCACTCAAGGAACTTCTCAACATCACATCCGGCCTGGCACTCAGCCGCCTAGTCGACCTGCTTGGCAGCGAACCCGCCATGGCCCTGCCTGAACTTTCCATTGATGGCGAGCCCGACGCGTTCGATCGCTTCGGCCCCGACAGCGCGTGGCTCGATGCAGAAGGCCACCCCGTAGGCATCCGATTGAGGTTGAACGCTTGAGCAGTTTCGCAAGCCAGATCCGCCCCGTGGCCACGGGCCGCAAGGTCCGCGTACTGATCGTGGATGACTCCGCCGTGGTGCGGCAGCTCCTCACGCGCGAACTCGCCCGCGACAGCGCCATCGAGGTGGTCGGCGCCGCCCCAGACCCGTACATCGCCCGTGACAAGATCCTCGCCCTCCAGCCCGATGTTCTCACGCTTGATGTTGAAATGCCGCGTATGGATGGCATCACCTTTCTCCGCAAACTCATGGTCCACCACCCCATGCCCGTGATCGTAGTCAGCTCTTTGACGCCAACCGGCGCCAAGACCGCCATCGAAGCCCTCGAAGCCGGTGCCGTCGATGTCATGTGCAAGCCGGGCTCCTCCTACAGCATCGAGAACCTTTCACCCGAGCTGTGCAGCAAGATCCGCGCTGCCGCCCGCGCCCATGTGCGTGCTACAAGCACCAGCATCACCCCAGTTCACAAGCCCGAGAGCGGCTCGGCCCCCGCCATGAGCGTCACGACAGACAAAGTCATCGCGATCGGCGCTTCAACCGGCGGCGTCCAGGCGCTTACTGAAGTGTTAACGCGCTACCCCTCGACCGCCCCCGGCACGGTGATCGTGCAGCACATGCCGCCGAAGTTCACGCGCTCCTTCGCCGATCGTCTCAACACCGTCTGCAAAGTCGAAGTGCGCGAAGCCCAGGACGGCGACAGTGTTTACCCCGGCCGTGTGCTGATCGCCCCGGGCGATTTCCACATGATGCTGCGGCGATCCGGCGCTCGCTATTACGTAGAAATCAAGGACGGCCCCGACGTTCATCACCAGAAGCCGTCCGTCGAAGTGCTTTTCAATTCTGTCGCCAAAGTCGCCGGAGCCAACGCGATTGGGGCGATCCTTACCGGCATGGGCGCCGATGGCGCCAAAGGCCTGCTGACAATGCGCCAAGCCGGTGCCCGCACCGTTGCCCAGGACGAAGCCACGTGCGCCGTCTTCGGCATGCCGGCCGAGGCGATCAAACTCGGCGCCGCCGAGAAGGTCTGCCCGATTCAGGTTATTTCCGAGACTTTGATGAATTTCACGGCCGAATTGGCCGCTAAAAACTAAGTACGCATTCCTGGGAGAAAACTCGCATGCCCGCTGCATCGGCAATCGCCCAACCACGCACGACCTCCGAGCTCGTCGTGTTCTTCATGAAGTCGGTGACGGAAGTGCTTTCGACAATGGTCGGCATCAGCGTGACGATTGGCAAGCCGCACACCAAGCTCGACCCGACGCCGTCCTATGACGTGTCGGGCATCATCGGATTCTCCGGTGACGTCATGGGCTCCATGGTCCTGTCGTTCGATTCTGACACCGCTACCGCCCTGGCGTCCAACTTCGCCGGCACCCGCATCACGCCCGACAACCCCGACTTCCCCGATGCCATCGGCGAACTCGCCAACATGATCGCCGGAGCGGCCAAGAAGTCGTTCGGCACGCTGGCCTCCATCTCCGTGCCGTCGGTCATCATCGGACCAGGGCATCGCATCGCCCGCCTGCAGGACGTGCCGTGCATCGTCATCCCGTGCAGCACGCCCGTCGGCAGCTTTGCAGTTGAAGTGAATATCAAACCGACGGCCATGCCGTCGAAAGGGGCTTGATCATTATGAAGTTTCTGCTCGTAGACGATTCGCGCACCATGCGCAACATCCAGAAGAACGTGCTCAAGACACTGGGCGAAATCACCTTTGTCGAAGCGGGCGACGGAGGCGAAGGCCTTACCGCAATCGCTGCCGAATCGGGCGGTTTCACCATGATGCTTGTGGACTGGAACATGCCCAACATGGACGGTCTCACGATGATCCGCCGCGTGCGCGAACGCGACAAAACCACGCCGATCATCATGGTCACCACCGAAGCCGAGAAGGCCCGCATCATCGAAGCGATCAAGTCCGGGGTGAACAACTACGTCATCAAGCCCTTTACGCCTGAGTCCCTGCTTGACCGGGTCAAGCAGACACTGGACAAGGCCAAACCTGCCGCGGCGGTCGCGGCGTGATAGAGCACTGCCGATAGGACGAGGTGCAGCATGGTTGCCAATCTTGTTTCAGCATCTGTCCCCGTGGAATTGCCACCCTTGGAATTTCACGGCGATCTGGACAACAACGCGCCGCCGGTAGACACCGACGCCGACGTCATTGTCCATGGCTCAGTGCGCGACAGCGCCAAGATCAAGACGCGGGGCAGCGTGCGCATTGAAGGCGATGTCCATAACGCCCACCTCTCCGCCGATGGTGATGCCGAGGTAACCGGCGGTATCAGCGGCGAAGCATCCGACGTACGTATTGGCGGGGATCTGCACTCACGCTACATCATCAGTGCCACGTTGCGTTGCGCCGGCTCCGTCAATCTTGACGTTGAAATGGTCAACACAAAGCTATTCTGCGGCGGCCAGTTGCTGATGCCCACCGGGGCGATCGCGGCATCAACCGTGCACGCGTTGCAGGGGTTGCACTGCCGGGCGGCGGGGTCCGACCGCGGCGTAGCGTGTGAGTTGATTGTCGGCGTTGATCCAGACCTCAACCGCATGCTCGTCGCCCATCAGACAGAGATCGAAAAGCTTCACAAACTGGTCCTCCACGTTCGTCGCGGGCTTCAACCGCTGATGGACCACATGAAACAACTCTCGGCCGAACAGAAAGAAAAAGCCACGGAACTGCTGTACCAGGCCGACGAAGCCGAGCAGCGCTGCAAAGATCTGCAGGCCGGCGTCGTGGCCGCACATGAACGCTACAAGAAGCTGCGTGCGCCCACCGTGAGGTTTGAAGAGCGCGCACACCACGGCACAAGCATTCGTTTCCCCGGCAGTATCCTCACCTTGGAAAGCGATCTGACCGGGCCAATCACGCTTGAGTCAGAAGTGCATGCCTCCGATGAGAGATTGTACAAGATCGATGCAGATGGGCATCGGGCACCGATCTACTCGCGCGCCGCAGTCGATGAGGCGCGCGTGCTGTTCCGCAAACTGCTTGCCCCCATTGACAAAGGTTGACCCCGCATGGACGTTCGATACATCAACCCATTTCTGAAGAGCTGCTGCCGCCTGTTCGACACCATGATCAAGGTGGCAGTGCAGATCAAAAAGCCGGCACTCAAAACGCACGCCACGCCGCAATTCATGGTATCGGCGGTAATCGGGCTCTCCGGCGGCATGACCGGCTCGGTGGTCATCGGCTTTCCGACCAATGTCGCAATCTCTCTTGCATCAGCATTGGCCCAGGCGCAGTTCAAGGCCATTGATGCCGACTGCGTCGATGCGCTGGGCGAGATCGCCAACATGATTGCGGGCGCCGCGAAGAAAGACCTGCCGGCCGACCAGATCTCGATCTCCACCCCCACCGTGATCATCGGGGCGCACAACGTCGCCTATCCGCAGAATGTGCCCATCATCGTAATTCCGTGCGAGACGCCGGTTGGGCCGTTTGTCATCGAGATCGCGTTGCGCCCCACCGCAAAACCGCCAGCCGAACTGCCTGCCGCACCCGTGGCAGCAGCAACGCCTGCACCTGCTGCCGCTGCGGTGTAATCACGTCACGCCAGCCATCAGTCGAATCAACTTGTCCTGGTCGGCCTCATCGCGCGGCAACGTCGCGATCTGCCGCCCTTCGCGCATCACCACGATGCGATCCGAAAGCGCCAGCACTTCCGGCAACTCGCTTGAAATCAGCATGATCGCAAGCCCCTGCGCAGCCAACGCCCGCAACAGTTCATGAATCGCCGCCTTGGCGCCAACGTCCACGCCACGCGTCGGCTCATCAACAATCAACACCTTGCCGCCGCGCGCCAGCCACTTGGCGATGACAACCTTCTGCTGATTGCCGCCGCTCATGCTTTGCACCGGTGCCTCCAGCGAGGGCGTCTTGACGCGCAGGCGGTCGAACAACTGCACCGCCTCTTGCCGCTCAATCGCCCGGCGAACAAAGCCCGCCCGGCTGAAACGCTGCAGCGACGGCAACGCAAAGTTCATGCGGCCCGAATGCATCAACACCAAGCCCTGACGCTTTCGATCCTCTGGCACAAGACCGACGCCCGCGGCCATCGCGGCACGCACGCAGCGCCGCAACTCCACGCCGGCAATCCGCACCACCCCCTGTGCGGCTGCATCAAGGCCAAACACGGCCTGTGCAATCTCGCTGCGGCCACTCCCAACAAGTCCCGCAAAGCCGACTATCTCCCCAGCCCGAATATCAAAGCTGACATTCTGAAATCTGCCCGCACGCGTAAGTGCATCAACGCTCAGCATGACACTGCCAAGCTCACGCCGCGCGGCCGCAGGCGCAGCGGCAAGTTCCCGCCCGATCATCATACGCACAACCTGATCGCGTGTGGCATCAGTCCAAGCAGCGCCTGCGCGTCGAAGCGTGCCAACATACTGCCCGTCACGTAACACACTGATCGCATCGCTTAGGCGGAACACCTCAGGCATCCGATGGCTGACATAAATGATCGTCACACCGGCCGACTTCAGCGTCTCGATCAGCCGGAATAGCGCCTGCGATTCAGCCTCGGAGAGCGAGCTGGTAGGCTCATCAAAGACGAGAATGCGTGCCCCCGTGCCAACAGCCGACGCGATCTGCACCATCTGCTCCTGCGCCGTAGAAAGCTGCCGCATCGGCTGATCAACATCGAGCGTGATGCCGATACGTTGGAGCAACTCGCGGGCCTTAGAACGCATGGCCGTGCGATCGACGAAGAACCCCCGCCGCGGGTACGCCCCCATCGACAGATTCTCCGCCACGCTGAGATCGGGGCAGAAAGCGAGTTCCTGATGAACCATGCCGATGCCGGCGCGGGCGGCGTCCGCCGGCGACCTCAGGTGCAGTGCCACGCCGTCGATACGTACTTCACCGCTATCAGACTGATGAATGCCGGCCAGTACTTTGCCAAGCGTGCTCTTGCCCGCACCGTTCTCGCCCATGAGGGCATGACATTCGCCGCGGGCGATGTTGAGCGACACGCCGCGAAGTGCGTGCACGCCGCCAAATGCCTTGGAAATATTGACAAATTCGATCATTACTCAAGCCGCCTGGCGCGAGGTTCTCAGGCGGTCCAGTGCCACCGCCGCAACAATGATACCACCGGTGACAATCTCCTGGATGTACGTCGGCAGGCCGATCATGCTGCAACCCGACCGAATCACGTTCATCAACAACGCGCCGACGAGCGTGCCCACAATAGACCCCCTCCCACCCGACAGCGACGCCCCGCCGATGACCACGGCCGCAATGATGTCGAGCTCAAGCCCCGTGGCAGCCGTCGGACTTCCCTGGTTGTTGCGTGAGTACTGAAACACCCCGGCCAGCCCGAAGAATGCACCAGCAAGCGTGTAAACGAGCACCTTGCTCCGCGTCACCGCAATGCCGCAAAGCCGGGCGGTATTCTCGTTCGAACCGATCGCGATGACATGCCGGCCAAAGCGGAAATACTTCAGCATCACAACGATGACGCCCGCCAGCAGCACCAGCAACCACGTGCCCCACGCCAGGCCTAGCGTATACGGTCGCCCGCCAATGACCACGTCGAAAGCCCACGTGGGCGGAGCCATCACCTTGTCCAGCCAATTCTCAGGCGGGTTGACCGCCTGCTCATTCGAGAAGCCCTTCGCCAAGCCGCGGAAGATCATCATCGAGCCGAGCGTGACGATAAATGGTGCCACGCGCAGCCCTGTGATCAGGCTGCCGTTAACAATCCCCGCAGCAATGCCGCAGCCAATGCCAGCAAGCGCGGCAAGCGTCTCGTCATAGCCCGCTTTGAGCAGCACCGCCACCACCACCGCACACATGGCAATGACCGACCCCGCCGACAGATCGATGCCGCCCAAGATGATAATCAGCGTCATACCCAACGCTGCCGTGGCGACGATGGTCGACTGACGGATCATCTTCTCGATGTTGTCGCCCGCATAGAAGCGACCATCAGGCACAAGCACCGCAAAGAGCGCAAACACCAGGAGCAGGCCAATGAGCGGACCGAGGATCTGCAGCGCCTTAAGCACGATCGACTTCTGAATCGGTGTCATGCGGCGCTCGATTCTGCCACGGTTCCGGTGGCTTCTAGCATGAGGGCGTGCTCGGTCCACGTGCTGACCGGGCGCGCATCACCCAGTATGCCGCGGCTCATGACGGCGATGCGATCGCACACGCCAAGCAACTCTGGGAAGTAACTGCTGACCATGAGCACCGTCCGCGGCTTGCCGTGCTTTCCCGTGGCGAGTTCATCGATCAACCGGTAGATCGTCGCCTTCGAACCAACATCGATGCCGCGTGTAGGTTCATCAAGCAGCAGCACATCGACATCGTGATGAAGCAGGCGGGCAATGGCGACCTTCTGCTGGTTGCCGCCACTGAGCTCGCCAACAGTCTGCGTCACGCTACGGCGTTTCAACTGGAGGGCATCAGCCCACATGTTCGCCGCCATCTGCTGCGACCGTGGTCGAATAAACCCAAAGTGGCCGAACGGCGAGAAGTCCGACAGCGTGAGATTATCTGCAATCGACATCGTGAGCGCTAGGCCCTCATTCTTGCGGTCTTCGCTCAGCATGCCCAGTCCACGACGCCATCGTTGCGCCGGCGAACGACGGCTAAACTGCACATGGCCAACCCGTACCTCGCCGCGGCGCACCACATCCAGCCCAAAGATGGCCCGCAGTAGTTCCGTCCGCCCCGCACCAATCAGGCCAGCGATGCCAAGCACCTCCCCCCGATGCAGCGCAAGACTGGCGTTCTGCGGCTTAACGCGTCCCGATAGATCACGAATGGACAACACAGCGTCGCCTGCCTTGCGTGCCGTGCGCGGGTACAGATCCTGCACCGTCTTCCCAACCATCAGTTCCACGATCTGTCCGGTTGAAGTGGTCGCAACGTCGCCGCTGCCCACCGTTGCGCCATCGCGCAGCACCACAAAGCGATCCGCGATCGCCTTCACTTCTTCCAGAAAATGCGAGATGTAAACAATCGCCAGACCGCGAGCCCGCAGCGTGCGGATCACCGCAAAGAGCCGCTCGACATCCGCCCGCGTCAAACTACTCGTCGGCTCATCCAGCACCAGCACCTTACACCCCACCGCCAGCGCCCGCGCGATCTCAACCACCTGCTGCGTCGCCGGCGAAAGCCCCTCAACCGTGCGCTCAACATCCAAGTCTGGGTGCCCCAGCTCAGCCAGCGCCTCACGTGCCGTGCGCCGCATCTCACGCCACTGAAGCAGCCCCGCGGCCGACTTTTCCATGCCCAGCAAAATATTCTCGGCAACGCTAAGATGCGGCGCCAACGCAAGTTCCTGGTAAATCATCGCCACGCCAAGGCGACGCGCATCCAGCGGCCCACGCGGCGTGTATGCGGCGCCATCCAGGGTCATACGCCCTTCGTCCGGCCGAATCGCGCCGCTCAGCACCTTCATCAGCGTGCTCTTCCCCGCCCCATTCTGCCCAACCAGCGCCAGCACTTCGCCGGGCTTCACCTGAAGCGAAACACCCGCAAGCGCCACGGTCGCCCCGAAGCGTTTGCGGATGTCATGCATCTCAAGTCGATAGCTCAGGGCCGCGACCTCATTTGAGCCACTTGTCCAAGTCCGGTTTGATGATGTCGCGGAGCGCTTCGTCGTTGATGTTCTCTTTCGTCACCACGCCCACGCCGGTGTCGATGCGTTTCTCAACGCCCTTCTCGCGCATCAGGTCATACATCGTTTTCACACCGAGGTAACCCATGTTGAACGGGTTCTGCACGACCAGCGCATGGATCTTGTCAGCATTCAACCCCGCCACCAACTTTTCAGAAGCGTCAAAACCAACAAACTTCACCTTGCCCGCAAGCTTCGCATCCTCCAGCGCTCGCAGCATGCCAAACGTCGTCGATTCATTGGGCGTGAAGATGCCATCCACCTTCAGCGTGCCGTCGGCATTCTTTTGTGCGGCGATCAATCGCTCCGCCGCCGCAAATGCGCTATCCGACGTCGCCCCGCCGTACTGATTCGAGCTGACAATCTCGATCCCCGGATTCTCCTTCATGGCCTTCAAAAAACCCTCTTCACGCTTCTGCGTGCTGGCCGACCCTTCCTGGTACCGCAGCATCATGACCTTGCCCTTGCCGCCAAGCAGTTTGGCCAGTTGCTGTCCCCCCAGATACCCGCCCTTCTCATTGTCAGTCGCGACAAAGCTTTCGTACTTGTCCGTAGCCACATCCGAATCAATGATGACCACCGGAATCTTTTTCGCATGCGCCTGGTTCACCACCCGCGCCAGCGCGTTGGCGTCATTCGGCGCCAGCACGATGCCCGCCACCCCCAGGCTGATCATGTCCTCAACCACTTTGATCTGGGCCTCGCTCTCATCTTCCTTCAGCGGGCCGCGCCAGATGATCTCAAACCGCGGTTCCTTGTTCGGCCCGCCCACGCTTTCCAGCATCGCCTTGCGTGCGCCGGCATGAATGCTCTTCCAAAACTCATGCGTGGTCCCCTTCGGAATCACCGCAATCTTGGGCTTGCCCCCGCCTCCCGCGCCGTCCGTTCCGCCTGATGATCCCCCGCCCGAAGGCGTCGACGTGCCGCCCCCATCGCCGCAACCCACGAACATCGCGCAGGCAATTGCCAAAATCGAAAACAGTGCTGTCAGTCGCATCTTCCGCCCTTTCACAAACTCGACGTGAAGGCGCAAGCTAAACAACAACCGCGCATCGGTCAATAGACTTTACTGCTGCGACGCCACAATCGCAGCAATCGTGGCGATCGCCGCAATGATTCCTAACACCAGCAGCGTAATCTTCACCCACGAGTAGGGCCTCGTGCCGACCACCTCACCCGTCCGCGCATTCACCATGATGCGGAACGTCTTGTCGTGATACCGATACACCGCCAGCCACACCGGCAGCAGCACATGCTTGTACGTCACGCCCACATGCTGCGTATTCACGCTGTTCACTCGCTGATGGTCGCCGCCGATATCCCGTTCGCACAACCGCCGTATCTCCGCATCCATCACGCCGCGCGCAATGCCAAACCCCTCATCCAGCCCGATCGCATAGCGTTCCGTCTTAAAGCCCGCGAGATACTCCGCCCGAAACCCCTCCAGCGCCGCTAGGTGCCACGGCTCAAGCGCATCCACCATATCCCGCGGCACACTCTTGCTCGCACACACCAGCACATCATCAAAAAAGTGATCAACCTCGCCGCTCACATACGTCCAGCGCGTGCGCCGCACCTGCCGCGTGCGCCTCACGCTGCGGCCGTTCTCCATCGTGGTGTACGACTCCGTCACCCAGTAGTCATCGCCCCGCATGCCGGTGTAATGACTGTACGTCATCGCATCGTACGTCCAGAACGGCATGTACACGCCTGACAACTGCCCTAGATTCGCCAACTGCTTCAGATCACTCGGCGCAAACCAGCGACTCGCCAGCCACGCGTCGAACGCCGCCACCGATTCCCGCTGTGACACCTTGAACGGCATCAAATACTCGGGACAGATCATGCCTTCCGCCGCATGCACCTTCGTAACATCCAGATGTGTCGCACAAAATGGGCACCGATCCGTCACGATCTTGTCTTCAAGCAACACGTTGGCCCCGCACCCACCGCAGCGCACTTCGTTCGCGCGACCCGCAATCACCCCATGGTCCTTCTGCACCTTGTTGAGCGCCGCAAGCAGGTCCTTCTCCGTCACCTGCACCTTCTCCGGCGCAATCTCTTCTACAAAGCCGCAGTAGGGGCACTTCAGCGCGCGCTGCGAGGGATCAAAATCGAGGCGTGCACCGCATTGTTTGCACGGAAACTTCCGTCCCTGCGCAGGAGCGTTCGTCATCACCGGCGGCTTCTCAACGCGTTCCTCTGCCTGCTCAACCGGCGGCGGCTGAACCGCAGGCGCAGCCTGTACCGGCGGCACGGCACTGGTCCGCCGAGCTTTGACTTCCTCGATGGACGCCTTGCCGGTTAACAATTCGCGCGCGAGTTCGCGGTCTGATTGCGACATGAATCAACTGCCTGTTTGCTGTTCCGCCTGGATGCCAACCATTATTTCGGCAACGGTGGCGGACCGCCAGCGCCAAAGAGCGCCGCAACATCAGCCACGGTCGACGCTGCCGCCCAGGCCGCCATCCCCTGCTTCCAGACCAGCGTGGTCGGCGTTACGCTGCCATTGGCAATCATGGTCCGCAACGTATTGATATCAAACGGCCCCGCCTGCGTGCCATTCACGCCAACGTAATACGCCGCCGCACCCGGCAGCGGCGGCGGTGCAGCAGCGCCTGGCTGCGCCGCCTGCGCCATTGAGCCAGCCATCACATTGGCCATCGCCATGCCAGCACCCAGCCCGGCGCCTACGCCGGCCACGCCGCTTGGATTGTTCGCAGCATCGCCAATCGCCTGCCCGGTCTGAAACTGCTGGAACTTGCCGAGGTCGCCAATGACGCCCATCTTCGTCCGCGTGTCGAGCGCCTGCTCCACTTCCGGCGGCAGCGAGATGTTCTCGATATAGAAAAGCTTCAGCCCCAGCCCGAAGGTCGCGAGATCCGGGCGAATCGTCTCCAGCGCCAGTTTGCTGATCTTGTCATAGTTCCCGGCGAGATCGAGCACCGCAATTTTGCTCTGGCCGATGACATCCACAAACCGGCTCACAATCGTGTTGCGCAGCTGACTGCTGATTTCATACGTTTCAAAACTCGGATCGGTGACGACCAGCTGTCGCAGGAACACCGCCGTATCCTGCACCTGGAACGAATACGTGCCAAATGCACGGATCCGCACCGGGCCGAACTCGGCATCGCGCATCATGATCGGGTTCTGCGTCCCCCACTTCTGATCTGTCCACTGCCGCATGCTGATGAAGTAGACTTCGGCTTTGAACGGCGAGTTGAAGCCGTACTTCCAGCCGCGCAGCGTCGCCAGGATCGGCATGTTCTGCGTACTCAGCGTGTACATGCCCGGCTTGAACACGTCGGCGATCTGGCCTTCGTTCACAAAGACCGCCGTCTGCCCCTCGCGCACGGTGAGCTTTGCCCCCATCTTGATCTCGTTCTGATAGCGCGGGAAGCGATAGGCGAGAATGTCGTTCTGCGCCGGCTCGGTCCACTCGATGATGTCAATAAACTCGTTCTTGATCTTGTCCCAGATACCCATGCGAACTTCCTCCACGAAATGTCGCAATTATCTTACGCGCATACGCGAGAAATCGACAGCGGACCCGCAAACGGCTGACTACCGCCGCGCCTTGAAGAAATCGCGGAGCACCTGCGCACATTCATCCGCCAGCACGCCGCGGACTACTTCCACGCGGTGGTTGAGTCGCGCATCGGTGCAAATGGTGAAGAGCGTATCGACAGCGCCCGCCTTGGGATCCGCCGCGCCATACACAATGCGATCAAGTCGCGAGTTCACGATCGCCCCCGCACACATCGGGCACGGCTCAAGCGTCACATACATCGTGCAGCCGTCAAGACGCCACGTGTTCCGCGCCTTACCCGCCTCGCGCATGGCGACGACCTCGGCATGGGCGCTCGGGTCACAGTCTTGCTCACGCAGATTAAACCCGCGACCGATGACAACATCGTCACGCACCACGATGGCCCCCACCGGAATCTCGCCGCGCGCTGCAGCGGCCGCGGCAAGGTCAAGCGCCTCGCGCATCCAGTATGTGTCATCGAAGGCCATGGTTCACTTGGCTGCTGGGTATTCGTTGCACAGTAGATGCAGTGGCGCTTCGTCCTCTTCGATCTTCGCAAAGCGCGGCAAAGGTTCGTAGAAGCGGTTATCCGTCGCGTCGTCGTTCACCGAGCTGACTTCGCCAATGAGGCCCGTGCCAGCACCCTTCAGGCAGTAGAACTTGTGATACATGCCGGGCGTCAGGGTGATCGACTCGCCGGGCTCAAGGATCACGGTTCCGCCAGCGGGTACTTCGCGCTCAACACCATCAGTGGACACGCGCACCGGCGTGCCGGCAAACTTGCCATCCGGCGTGCTGTTCTGGAGTTCACACACCAGTTTGCCCGCACCGCGATTGATGATGTCTTCCGTCTTGATGAAGTGGAAGTGCCACGGCGTGATTTGGTTCTCGCGCACAATAAGCAACTTTTCGGCGTATATCTTGACGTTCTTGGGGTCATTCGCCTTCCCGTTACGGATTGTGAAGAGCAGCAGGCCAAGCTCATTGAACTTACCACCGCCAAAATCCGTGACATCCCAACCAAGGTTGCGCGAACGAATCTCATCCGCCTCGTGGCCCGCCTTAGCCCACTGAGCCGGCGTCCAATGCGCAAAGGGAGGCAAATGAAAGCCATGTTTCGCGCAGAATGCCTTCGCCTCTGCAAGAGACCTGTTAATCTCTGAGCGTTTCATGCTTCTCCATACGTGTAATCGACCGCTTGAAACGAGCAATTCTACGCACTTTTGCCGCTTCGCGGTAGGTCGCCTGACTGCGTCTCGGGCACATTCTTCCAGAATACAATTTTTTTCCTTAAGCGCAATTTGCTACACTCATTTCCATCGGTGATGCGACTGTGTTGAGGGGAGGGCGGCGAGATAGCTTCTCTACGGCGGAGGTGGCGTGTGGCAGTTTCGGGTTTCAGTTCCACATTTGCGCGCAAAGCCATAGAGGCCGCGTTGGCATTCGCCGTAGTGGCATCGGTGTCCGATCTATCACGCGTTTTGGCCTCGGATCTTTACTGGGATACAGACGCCGCAACGGCCGGAGCCCAGGGCGCCACCACCACACAGATCTGGGCGAGCACCGGCAGTTTCTGGTGGAACGGCACAACCAACACAACGTGGGGCAACACGAGCACAACGAATGCTTTCTTTGGTGGAACCGGTGGCACCGTCAACATTTCCGGGCCTCTAACGGCCAACAACTTCAATGTCACGAGTACGGGATATCAGTTCAACTTCGATAGCACAGATGTGCTAAACATCAACGGCTTGCTGAACGCGTCGCAGCCGGTCACGTTCCGCATGACTATGACCGCCGTCAACAACCGCTCAGATGCCTCCAACTGGACGCGCGGTCTCCAATTCTCTAACAACGCGACCATTGGCAGCAACGTGACGATTAACGCCGCCGTTTCAAACACGTATGCCATCGTCGGAATCACCGGCGCTGGCAAGACGCTCAATTTCAGCGGTACCTGGGACGCAGGCACCGGCGACGCCCGGGCTAGCCGCATCGGCTTAGCCCAGGGCGCAAAAGTGATCATCAAGGCCGGGGCCAAGATCAACAACAACATGACGAATGGCTCTAGCGCCAAGCCGTGGGAAATCGCCAGCGACGGCAACGCGAGCAACGTGGTCGAGTTTGAGGAAGGTTTCGAGGCCGACATTAGCAAGGACTATGCTCTCGCAGACGGACTATCCACATTCCGAGCTGGCACGAACGTCACGTGGATTACACACCACACCCGCAATCTGCCTTCCATATACAAACTTACGGCAACAGGTAGCAACACGCACCACGGCCTACTTGCATTCGACGACGCAGGGGTTACGTGGTCAGTCCGCACAAATGCCCAATACTACGATGGCCAGACATCGTGGCAGGCAAACGTTACGCTCGATACGCAGGCAGATCTCATCTTCGACGGTTGGATACACGGCCCAGTCGCCAATGCCGCCGCAGTTGCGTGGCATGGTCGCGGCGCCACCATGACGAAGACTGGCAGTGCGCGGCTCGTGCTGCAGGGAAATCAAGGTTATCGCGCGAACACGGTCTATCAGATCAACGATGGCACGATCGTGTTCGATACGGATCCGTCTCAGACTTTGAGTTACGATGGCTCAACGGGCAACTTCCTCACCGTTCGTGTCGCCAGCGCTGGCATAGCAGATTTCAACCTGGCGATAGGCGCACCGGTTTGGTGGAATTCTCTCGGCACTGGCATCGCTACCTTTGATCCTGCCCCCGCACCTGGGACAGCGCGCACTGGCCCCGCAGGGGCTGCGCCCGCCAACGCATCGGTGCTCGCGCTCGTCACCGGTGCAGGCGGCACAGTGCGCGTAGCCCCCAGCAAGACGGTTACCAGTACCTCCATTACGGCCGAGGCTGCAGCGTCCCTCTTCAATATCGAATCCGGCGGCACCCTTCAGACGGCGTCAACTGGAACTTTCGACGTCAAGAACGGTGCCGCAATCACGAAAACAGGCACGGGTACATTGCTCATCGCCCAGGGCACAACGCAGCTCTATGAAGGCAACTCAACGCTCGCAGTGAACGCGGGAACTTTTCGCGTCGATTCAACCACGAATTCCAGCACAGGCGGCACCATTGCATCAATCAACAACGCCGCAATCATGCAGGGCACGGGCAATTTCTTTGGTGCGGTCGTGGTCAATAGTGGCGGAAGCCTGAACCCTGGCAACAGCATCGGCACGCTGGCCCTATCAACGCTAACGCTTAACGCGGGAGCCATTCTCAACTTCGAACTTGGTGCACCTGGAACCAGCGATCGCCTTGAGATCACAGGTACTAATGGATTGAATCTCGCAGGCCTAACCACGGTGAATCTAATTGACGCCGGCGGTTTGGCAGTTGGTACTTATACTTTGCTTGATTACAGCGGAACGTTCTCCGGATCACTGGCGAATCTCTCTGCTTCGGGCCCCCCGGGCTTCGCATACAGTTTCGCCAATGACGCGACGAACACGCTTATCCAGTTGAGCGTCGCGTTGCCGAACTTCTATTGGGATCCGAACAGCGTCAGTTCTGGCGATCAGGGCGGCGCGGGAACGTGGACGACCAGCTCAAACTTCTGGACGGGGTCGGCCAATACTACCTGGACGAACAATTCCTCAAACATCGCGGTGTTCAGAGCGAGTGCCGGTGCCGTAACCGTCGGCGGCGATATCATGGCCCAGGAAGTCCGTTTCGAAACGAGTGGATATGAGTTGACAACCAGTTCTGATCGCCAGATCACAGCATCGCTGGTTTCTAACACTGGCGTTAACCTGACGAAGTCTGGGGCGGGCACAATCACCATCAATGGCAATGCAACTTTGGGCGGAAATTTGACGGTGTCATCCGGTGCCGGGGCCATAGTGTTCAAGGGCACGGTTACCGGGGCGGGAGATATTGTGCTCGCAGGTTCGATTGGCAATACGGATCGATACAACAACGCGCTGCTGCAGAATCGCGGCGTTGTCTTTGCGAGCGGTGGTAGCATGACGCTGGCAAAGACCATACGGCCGAGCGACGCCAATTCCGATCCGGTCTTTAACGTTCGCGACAACACGACCCTTACGTTTACGGGGACGTGGAAGGGGGATGACATCAACGGGGCCACAAACATTGAGACACATATTGCATTGAACAACAACGGCAAGTTGGTTATTGCATCAACGGCTGTGGTCGATCTTATCGCGTCCAGCTATTTCACGCGGCAATTTTGGGTCGGCGGCGATGGTACGGGCACGATCGAGTTCGAGGACGGCTTCGTGGCAGACCGCACCTTGGGGGGCACGACCCCTGTAGGCATCGGCTCATACCGCCTCGCAAATGTGACGCTGATCACGCACAACACCGATTCGCTGCCCGTCGCGGTGCGCCCCAATCACCTGACTGGTTCGGGATTAAATGGCCACTTCGTCTGGGAAAACACCGGTGGCGGCACATGGCGCACAGAAACGAATGCACAAGAATACAAAGGGGGCTTCTGGATTGCAGTTAACATGAACATCGACACCCAAGTGGAGACACGGCATACTGGCGTCACCACAACCTGGGCGGACTACACTAACTACGGGGCGTTCCAGACGAATGCCACCGGGTTGACGATCACCAAGAAAGGGGCCGCAGTACTCAAGCTGATGAGCGAGCAGTCTTGGGCTTCAAATTCGACATTACTCATCCAGGAGGGCAGCGTCGAGTTTTACACGAACCCGGGCGATTCATCGGTTCTCAATCGCACGGTGGGAATCGCCAGTGGCCAGAACCTTGGCGTGCAGCTACAGAATACCACGACCCGTTTTGGCGCCGCGATGAGCAGCGTTCGCGCCATAGAGTACCTGAATGGCGGTACGGTAGAAGTGACAACCCTTCTGGGCGGATTTGCCGGAGCCAAGACCTTTAGTACGCAGTCGATTACCACCATAAGCGGCATTGCTTCACTCTTTGTCGGGACAGAGGCAAACGCCAACGTCACGGGCACCGCCTCGTCGTTCAACGTAGCCCTCGGCGCAACGTTCATCAAGACAGGGCAAGGGGCTCTGACCACGAACGACATCATCAATAATGGCACACTAAACGTGACGGCTGGATCCGTGTCCGCCGGAGACATCTCCGGCGCCGGCAGCACGACGGTAGCGTCGGGTGGGACGTTGACGGCGGACCACATTCGCCAGAGCGGATTTACGGTGAATGGGAACGCGGTGGTGCGAGCGAACGGCGGGACGTCTGGGGTCTCGGTGGTCAACA
>Ga0209172_10001386_pt1 | contig 52054 bp, 42 predicted proteins | sample LarsenN4metaG_FD_184113 | JGI IMG/M metagenome (GOLD analysis project Ga0209172, IMG submission 184113) | Hot spring sediment bacterial and archeal communities from British Columbia, Canada, to study Microbial Dark Matter (Phase II) - Larsen... ...
GCGCACTGGTGTTTGAGCCCCTGGACCACGGTTGCGAGCCGGTGCGGGTTGGCGGCCACGCTCTCGGCCACTTCGACGCGCAGCGCCGGAAGCCAGTCGTGTGGCTTATAGTAGAAGACCTGCACATGTTGGAGGCCATTGACGATTGCACCGCCCAGTTCGTCGGCTCGACCCCTCAAGGGCCCCGGGAGTCGCCCCGTGTTAAAGTGCCAAACTTGTTCCGGTTGCTCCAATTCGCGCGGCTTGGTCAGCTCTCCAGCATTCAGCAGCAGGGTGAGCATGCCGCGGTCGTCCTGGCTCTCTGACCAACCGAGTGATGTCCCGATCTCCCGGCGCGTCGAATACTTCGGCAGCGCGACGTACTGCTTGTCCGATCGCTCTGAGCGGAGGATGGCCTCATAAGCCTCCAGGTATTCGATGGAATGGTCGATGAACTCGCGGGAGCACCGCAGCTGGCTCGTCTCAGGCGCCGTGTTGAGCCCTTGATTGAAGTAGATGATGGGCAATGTGAGTGTGCCGTCGATCATCACGAGATCATGCGGCGCGTGCGTGGCCAGGCGCAGCTCCTCCCCGAGCATTACAGCACGTAGCACGGTGGCCGTGTCCTCCAGGTGCGGCTCGGCCGACACGAACGTCCGGTGATGCGGGCGCTCCCAATGGCGCTTCTCGGAAGGTGGCGTCAACCCCTCAACGGCTACAGCCGCCGCCGCCACAAGGTCCGTTGTCAGCAGGCGCTCGATCGCGTAAGAACCGTCGGCACCACACGTAGTGGGAAGTGGGGGATAGCCTAATGACGAGTCCGAGATCACGACCCCCGCTTTGGTCAACTGGCGCCGTAACCCGTCCCGGCCCTGTCGCACGTTGTGGAAGGACGCCAGTAGTTCCCCCGACACCGCTGCGGTCTGACCCAGCACCTCCTCGACAAGCGCGGCGGGCAGGTCGACGAAGGGTGTCAGCTCGGTAGGCATGGGGGCCTCGTTCAAGTCCTTCGCCACAGGCGATAGCTCTCGGGGTCGAAGTTACGGTAGCGCTCGTCCCGGGCCGCTCGAGGCAGCAGCCACCGGGTCCGGAACCAGTCAAAGAGGTCGTCCGCTCTTCGTTCATACGTCCGGAGGCGCGTGTGTTCGCCGCGAAGAAATTGTTGGCTGTTACTGGCCAGCGGCGCGACAAAGATTTCGCGCCGCACGCCATGGTATATGAGGTCCCGTGAGAGCCCCAGTAGAGGCAGCGCCTTGCGAAGCAACTCGCGCCGGTTACGGAATCCCTCTCCCCACCGAGCGTGCTTCGCGGACGGGTCGCAGTGCCCGAGAGCAAAGTCTCGCAGGTTGCCGTACAGTCCGTCTGAAAAGTGGAACTCGCCAGAACCCTGCGTGAAGCCCACACTGAGGAAACCCGGTTGGTCCAGGTAACGCAAGCGGTTGTAGAGCGATGATTTTCCGAGTGCCGAAGTCGTCGTCAGCAGGGCAAGGCGGCCATCCAACCGCCTTCGACGGATCCGCGTTCTGCGGCCTCCGTACTTCCGTCGGTACGCCCCCTGGACCTCGCGGCTGGTCGCGAGGAGTGCAATGAGCTTACCACAGACAAGATGTGAGTACGGGGGAACCGCCCCGAGAACGAAGAGCTCCATCACGTACTGTAGCCGCGCCCTCCTGGTCTCCCAGTCCCAGCCAATCCAGCGATCGCGCGGCCCCAGGCCGAAGACGGGGTCGCCGAGTCCGAGGATGCCCATCAGCTTTCCATGTGCTTCGTCCATGACGAGAAAGCGTAAGCGTCGCCCGTAGCCAGCAGATACAGGAATACTCCAATGCAGGCCCGCGTAGCGAAAGAGCAGTTCGCCCTCAGTTTGAGCCTTCACTTGAATGAGGCGTGGACGGATGTTCTCTGGCCGAAGCTCACCGGAGGCGATGAACTGCAAGAGGCGATCCTCCTCCCGCTCCAGGCCCTCCCTGGCGCGCTCGATTCGCGAAGCGACGGCGGCGGCGTGCAGCCCACGCAGCGCCTTCTTGTCTGAAGGATCGGGTGCCACAATAAGGCCGCGTCTGACACGGAATCCCTGCTTGCGCAGGGAACAGAGGACACGTCTGCAAAGTGGTCGGCGACGCACGCAACCAGATTACAGCGCGCAACACTCCTCTGCTACCCTTGCGGCGCGGGCAGGTTCGCATGCCAGCCGGTTGACCTCTTGATTGATGATCTCGCCGCTCGCCCAGCGCCACAACGACATCGGTCGGAATCTGCGAAACCTGCGGATAAGAGCCTCTGATTCCACGCCATCCGCCGCCCGAACCCCGCCACCCCCGCGCATGCCCCGCTCCTAGACTGCCTAGGAGTCCGCCATGCGCCCCTTCCGCGTTCCCCTGCCCTCCGTCCCTTCGTGCCTGGGTGCCTCCGTGCCTTTCTGTTTCCCCCGTTCCCCGATCCCCGATCCCCGTTCCCTGCCCCCTCAGCGCATCCGCGGTTGCATTTGGTTGCGGCGAGGGCCGCGCTGTGCCTCGGCGGTTGCATTTCCAGGACCCCCGCGGCTACAGCCGCTCCGCCAAGACTTTCTGGGCCGCCGTCACGCCGGCGCCCAGGTCGAACTTGTGCCCCAGCTTGTACAGCACCTGCTCCAGGGCCGCGATCGCCAGCAGCGTGTCCATCTCGTCCACGTACCCCATGTGCCCCAGCCGGAAAATCTTGCCCTTGAGCTGGTCCTGGCCGCCGGCGGATTCGATCCCGAACCGCTCCTCCAGCGCGTTGCGGATGTCCTTGACGGTGATGTTCGCCGGCGGCTTGAGGGCCGTGACCGAATCGGACGGCGACTTGCTGAACACCGGCAGGCCGATGGCCTGGCCGGCCGCACGTGTCGCCGCCGCCATCGCCGCCGTGCGACGCCAGACGTTCTCGACGCCCTCGGCGAGGATCAGCTCGAGGGCCTTGTTCAGGCCGCGGACGAGCAGGTGGGCGGGCGTGAAGGGCGTGTCGAACTCGGCCGCCGACTTGCGGGCCTTGATCAGGTTCAGGTAGTAGGCGTGCTGCGTCTTGTTGCGCTCGATCACCTCCCAGGCCCGCGGGCTGACCGCCAGCACGCCCAGCCCCGGCGGCACCATCAGCGACTTCTGCGAGCCGGTGACGACCACGTCCACGCCCCAGTCGTCGGGCTTCAGCGGCAGGGCGGCGGCGGAGGTGATGCAGTCGGCCAGCAACAGCTTGCCCGCCTGGCGCGTGATCCCGGCGATTGCCTCCAGGTCGCACCTGGTGGCCGTCGACGTCTCGCTGTGGACGACCATGACGGCGGTGATGGCGGGGTCCGTGCGGAGCGCGTCGGCGATCCACTGCGGCTCGATCGCCGTGCCCCACTCGATCGCGTGCCGCTGCACGTTGATGCCGAATTGCTGGGCGATCTCGCCCCAGCGCTGGCCGAACTTGCCGCCCTCGATCGTCAGCAGCTTGGAGCCGGGCGGACAGCAGCCGACGACGGCGGCCTCGCCCGCGGCCGTGCCGGAGCCGGTGATGACGATCACGTCGTACCTGGTACACAGCGCCTGCTGGAGGCGCTGCGTGGTTTCCTTCAGCAGGCCCTTGAACCAGTCGGTGCGGTGGTGGTGGAACGGCCGAGCCATCTCCAGCAGGACCTCCTCGGGGACGGCACACGGGCCGGGCGTGAACAGGCGGAACTTCTTCATGATCGGGACCTCCTTTGGGCGTCGCGGGAGTGCGGCGGCGGATGATAGCGGAAACTGACGCCTTGGGCGAGCCGCCGACTTCAGTCGCGAGTGGGTCAGTTCGAGTGCCGCGCGGGCGGCTTGTCCACCCGCGCACACTGGCAGTGGGATCGAGGGGAATCCACAGCCGGGGGCGGCTGTGCCACGGCAGAGGAGAGGGATCAAGGGACCAAGGGATCGAGGGGAATCCACAGCCGAGGGCGCCTGTGACACACGGCAGACCACAGCCGAGGGCGGCTGTGCCACACGAGCCGGGGGCGGCTGTGCCAGACAAAGTCAGGCTGGCTCTCCCTCCGCCGCGTACACCGCGTAATCGGGATACCACATCGACCGCCGGACGAGCGTCGCGATCTGCTCGTCGGCGATCTGTCGTCCGACGTTCTCATCGCGGGCGGTGCGGACGACACCGGCCGCGATGCGGGCGCTGACGTCGCGCAGCTCGCAGACATCGGGGTAGATGGCGCCGCGCTCCAGCCGTTGCGGGCTGACGCAAGCGGCCAGTTCGCGGGCGGCGGCCAGAAGCATCGCGTCGGTGACCTCGCGCGGCTCGGCCACCAGGCAGCCCAGGCCAAGACCGGGAAACACGAACGCATTGTTGCTCTGGCCAATCTCGAACGTGCGGCCGCCGTAGCGCACCGGCGGGAAGGGGCTGCCGGTGGCGATGATCGCCCGTCCGTCGGTCCAGCGGACGGCCTCATCGGGCGTGCATTCGGTCTTCGAAGTCGGGTTGCTGAGCGCAAAGAGGACCGGCCGCTCCACGTGCTGGGCCATCTCGCGGAGGATCGGCTCGCTGAAGGAGCCAGGCGTCGCGGTCGTGCCGATCAGGATCGTCGGCCGCACGCCGCGGACGACCGTGTGCAGATCGAACGGTCCGTCGCCGCTGAGGCCGTAGTGCTTCATTTCGGCCGGCGTCATGGCGACGGCCCGCTTGTAGAGATCGTTGACGCGGCCCTCGCAGAGCAGCCCGCGGCTGTCGAGGAACACCAGCCGCGCGTGGATGTCCGCGTCGCCCAGACCCTCCTGCCGCATGGCGGCTGCGATCAGCCGGCCGATGCCCGCGCCCGACGCGCCCGCGCCTGCGAGCACGATCCGCTGGTCACGCAGCTTCCCGCCCGTGATCTTCAGCGCCGACCAGATGCCGGCCAGCACGACGCCGGCCGTGCCCTGGATGTCGTCGTTGAAGCTGACGATCCGCGTGCGGTAGCGGTCGAGGATGGACAAGGCGTTGTTCTTGTGGAAATCCTCCCACTGCAACAGCGCCCGCGGGAACACCTCCCGCACGCCCGCGACGAAGGCCTCCAGAAAGTCCTCGTACGGCCGCCCGCGCAGCCGACGCTGCCGGCAGCCGACGTAGTACGGGTCGGCCAGCAGCTCGGCGTTGTCGGTGCCGACGTCCAGACTGATCGGCAGACAATGCCGCGGGTGGATGCCCGCGCCCGCGCAGTAGAGCGTCAGCTTGCCGATCGGAATGCCTATGCCGCCCGCGCCCTGATCGCCCAGCCCCAGAATCCGTTCGTTGTCCGTCACCACGATCAGCCGCACATCGCGCTCCTCGACGTTCCGCAGCACGTCGACCATGTGCTCACGATCGTCGGGCGTCAGCCATACGCCGCGCGCCCGGCGGAAGATGTGGCTGAACTTCTGGCAGGCCTGGCCGACGGTGGGCGTGTAGACGATCGGGAGCAGTTCGTTCAGGTTCTCGACCAGCACGCGGTAGAACAGCGTCTCGTTGCGGTCGAGCAGCGCGATCAAGCCGATGAACTTCTCCAGGTCGTCGCGCTTGGCCCGCAGGTGCTCCAGCTCCAGCGTCACCTGCTCGGCGATCGTCAGCGTCCGGGCCGGCAGCAGCCCGCGCAGCCCGAAGCGCTCGCGCTCGGCGGGCGTGAAGGCCGCGTCCTTGTTGTAGCGCGGTTCATAGAGGAGCCGCGCCCCTGTAAACGGCGGGTGGCTTCCCAACTCGAATGGTGGCATGGCGTCAACCTCCCGCTGGTCCCCTGGCAATCAGCGTGCCAGCGTCGGCGGCCCGCCTGCAGCCTGGCGCGATTTCGCGCCGCAAGGGTCTCACGGCGTCTCCAGCAGACGCAGGGCGCGCTCCGGCGATTCGCCCTTCTCGTCGTGCTTGAGGTAGGCGAAGACGTCGCGACCGGCGGCGCGCTGCTCGTCGATCCAGCCGCGCCAGTCGGCCAGGTCCGCGTCGCCGTAGTCCTTCTTCCGCAGCCGCACGTAGCAGAAGCCGGTCGTGGCCACGCGCGGCGAGTCGAGTTTCTCGCCCTCCGACACGCACAGGGCCGCGTTCGCGTCCGCCAACAGCCTCAGCACCGCATCGTCGAACCAGCTCGCGTGGCGGAACTCCATCGCGTAGCGCGCCCCGGCCGGAAGGGCCGCCAGGAACGCCGCCAGCCGGTCGTCCTCGCGGCGCAGGAACGGCGGGAGCTGAAACAGGATCGGCCCGAGCTTCTCGCCCAGCACGGCGCAGCGGGTTACGAAGTCTCGCGTCAGCTCCTGTACGTCCTTGAGCCGGCCCTCGTGCGTGATTGTCTGCGGGGCCTTGACGGCGAAGGTGAACGCGGCCGGCGTCTGGTCGCGCCAGCCTTCGAGCGAACCCGCGCTCGGGAACTTGTAGAAGGTGTTGTTGATCTCGACCGTGCGGAGTTTGCCGGCGTAGAACTCCAGGAACTTCGCCGCCGGCAGGTCCGCCGGATAGAACGCCGGCTTCCACTCCTTGTACGAGTACCCGGACGTGCCGGCGTAGAGCGTGCCCCGTGCCATGCGCAGTAGGCTACCGACTCGGCCGCGGCGCTTCCAGATTGTCGCCGCGGCGCCGATTGCCGATGTACTCGCGCACCTGATCAAGGTTCGAAAAGCTCACCGAGAACGCCCCGTACCTCTCCACTCCGCGGAAGGCGTAGGCCGAGCCGGAACTGATCCCTGGGGCGTCGTCCGAAGGCGCGCCGACCAGGGCCGTACTACTATCTAGCTCTAGCCTAGCGCATCTGTGACGCCTGCTCACGCAGGGCCTGGATGCGCTTCTCCACCGGCGGGTGTGTGCTGAACAGCGAGCTCACGCCGCCGTGTAGCGGCTCGCAGATGTACAGCGCGTGGAAGGCCGGGCTCGTGTCCGTCGGGACATGCTTGTTGGCCACCGTCAGCCGCTCCAGCGCCGCGGCGAGCTGCAGCGGGTTGCCGGTCAGCTCGCCGGCGTACTGATCCGCCGCGTACTCGCGCGCCCGAGAGATCGCGAGCTGGATCAGCATGGCGGCGATGGGGGCCAGCACGATCATGAGCAGCGCGCCCAAGGCCCCGAGCGGGTTGTCGCGGCTGTCGCGCGAGCCGCCGAAGAAGTACAGCGCGTAGCCGGCATAGCTGATGATACCGGCCAGCACGGCGGCGACGGTGGAGATCAGCACGTCGCGGTTGCGGATGTGGGCCAGCTCGTGCGCGAGCACGCCTTCGATCTCGTGCCGCGGGAAGCCGTTGAGCATGCCGACCGTGATCGCGACGGCCGAATTCCGCGGATTGCGGCCGGTGGCGAACGCATTCGGGGCGGCCTGGGGGCAGACGTAGATGCGCGGGGTCGGAAGGCCGGCCTTGGTCGCCAGCCGCTCGACCAGGTCGTGCAGCCAGGGCAGCTCGTGCCGCTCGACCGGCTGGGCGCCCATCGAGGCCAGGGCGATCTTGTCCGAGAAGAAGAACGCCACGATGTTGCCCAAGCCGCCGAAGAGCAGCCCGTACAGCACGCCCGTCGGTCCGGCCACGTAATGCCCAACCAGCATGCACAGGCCGATCAGCGCGCCGAGCAGCACCGCCGTCTTGAAGTTGTTCACAAAGCGCATCCCAAAGCCTCCTTCACAAGCGCTTAGATTCTATTGTGCCGCGCGACGCGCTGCGCCGGGCGCTCACCGCGACCCTCGTTGCGGCCGCCATGATCCCTTTCGTGCCGTCCGGCGGCAAGGTCCAGCGATTCCAAAACGGCCGGCTGCTTGTAGTGGCCGGCCGTCCCGCGTCGCAGCCAGTCTTGACCGGCGCGGGCAGTCGTGCCGATCCCTTCCCACCCTTGTCCGTCGCCGCGCGCGGAGTAGAATCTCGGCCGCGCCCCTGGCGGCTTCGCGCAAGGGATTGCCCGTGCACGCTCGCCATTGCGGGATAATCGGTCGCCTGGCCCTGACCGGTTTGCTGGGCTGGGCCTTCGGCTGCGACCGACCCAGTCCGCCAGCTCCCTACTCCATGCTCGCCGGCCGGGTACGCGAGAGCCGCCCGGAGACCGGCGAGCTGACGGTCGAGGTGCGCGGCCCCGCGCCGGGACGCCCGGCGGTCGAGATTTGCAACCTCACCAAGGATTCCGAAATCTACATCAACGACCGCTTCAGCTCGATCGACCAGATCCAGGTCGGCGACGCGGTCGAGCTGCTGGGCTACCGCGACCCCAACCCGCGGCTGGAGCGGTTCGTGGTGAGCTTCGCCTACGTGGACCACCCGCAGCCGCCGCCGCCTGCGCCGGAGCTGGCCGCGCCGGCCGCCGCCGCGCCGATCCCGCCGGAGGAGCAGTGATGCCGACCACGCCCGCGATTCGGTCGATCACCGCCCGCGAGATCCTCGATTCGCGCGGCCACCCGACGGTCGAAGCCGACCTGCGGCTGGACGACGGCACGTTCGCCTCGGCGGCCGTCCCGAGCGGCGCTTCCACCGGCGAGAATGAGGCCGTGGAGCTGCGCGACGGCGACAAGAAACGCTACCGGGGCAAGGGCGTGCTGCGGGCCGTGCAGAACGTCAACCAAGTCATCGCGCCCGCGCTGCGCGGCCTGGACCCGGCAGAACAGGAGCTCATCGATCGCCGGCTGGTGGAGCTGGACGGCACGCCCAACAAGTCGCGGCTGGGGGCGAACGCGATCCTGGCCGTGTCGGTCGCGGCCGCCAAGGCGGCAGCCGCGCTGCGCCGCATGCCGCTGTACCGCTACCTGGGCGGGGCCGGCGCGCACGTGCTGCCCGTGCCGATGCTGAACATTCTCAACGGGGGCCGGCACGCGGACAACAACGTCGATTTTCAGGAGTTCATGATCCAGCCCTGGGGGGCGGCGCGCTTCCGCGAGGGGCTGCGGATGGGCGTGGAGGTCTTCCACAGCCTGAAAGCGGTGTTGCAGGAGCGCGGCTACAGCACGGCGGTGGGCGACGAGGGCGGCTTCGCGCCGAACCTCAAGAGCAACGACGAGGCGCTGGAGCTGATCGCGATCGCGGTCGAACGGGCCGGCTACAGGCTGGGCCGCGACGTGTACGTCGCGCTCGACCCGGCCGCCAGCGAGATGTGGGACAAGCCGTCCGGCCGATACCGCTTCTTCAAGTCGCAGCCGGACCGCCTGGTCGACAGCGACGAGCTGATCGCGCTGTGGAAGAGCTGGTGCGGCAAGTACCCGATCCGCAGCCTTGAGGACGGGCTGGCCGAGCACGACTGGGCCGGCTGGGCCAGGCTCACCCGCGCGCTGGGCCAGACGGTGCAGCTCGTCGGCGACGACCTGTTCGTCACCAACGTGAAGTTCCTCGAACGCGGCATCCGCGAGCACTGCGCCAACGCCATCCTGGTCAAGCTCAACCAGATCGGCACGCTCACCGAGACCTTCGCCGCCGTCAATCTGGCCCTGCGCAGCGGCTTCGCGACGGTCATCAGCCACCGCAGCGGCGAGACGGAGGACACGACCATTGCGGATCTGGCAGTCGCGACCAACGCGGGCCAGATCAAGACCGGCAGCGCCTCGCGCAGCGACCGCATCGCCAAGTACAACCGGCTGCTGCGAATCGAGGAGGAGCTCGGCGACGCGGCCGTGTACGGCGCGTGCCTGTGGACGAGGGGCTGATCGCGCGGGAAGGCCCGTGGCAGGTCACAAGTGACAGAGGAGGACCAGTAGTGTGCTGCCTGTCTGTACGCAGGCTCTGTCACTTGTCAGTTGTCACTTGTCACGCATCGTGATGGGGGCTCGACCGTGCCACGCGGCACCGGCCTGTTGTTCTGGGCGATGTTCCTCAGCGGCGGCGGCGGCCTGGCGGCTTGCCTGCTGCTGCCGGCGTACCTGGAGTACCGCGCCGCGTTGACGGAGCAGGAGGCCGTTCGCCAGCGCGCCGCCACGCTGGAGTACCAACGCACCGCGCGCGACGCGCAGATCGACCACCTGAAGAATGACCCCTCGTACGCGGAACGGCTGGCCCGCCGCGAGCTGGGCATCGAGACGCCCGGCGTGCGAACGATCCGCATCAGCCCGCCGCCGGCGAGCGCGGGCGAGGTCGACGACGCTTCGGCCGCGACCAGCGCGGCGGCGACCGCCGAGCGTTCGGAGAACTGGCGCCGCTCGCTCGACGACGCCATCCGGCGCTATCCGTTCCTGTCGCTGTTCGTACTCAAGGACACGCGCCGGATCGTGATGGCGCTCTCGGCTGGCGTGGTGCTGGCCGCCCTGGTACTGCTGAACCGCGAGCGGCCTGCGGCCCGGCGAACCGCCGCGGCGCGCGCGTTCGAACGGGCGCCTCGGAACCAGTGATGAATACCTGGCTCACGTCGTCGCTGCTGCTGGCGGTCGGCCTGGTCGTGCTGGCGGCCGGCGGCGAGATGACCGTCAAGGGCGCGGCCCGCCTGGCGCGACGGCTGGGCGTTTCCGCGCTGGCGGTCGGCCTGACGATCGTCGCCTACGGCACATCGGCGCCGGAGGTGGCCGTCTCGGTGCTGGCCGCGCTGCAGGGCGAGGCCGAGATCGCCGTCGGCAACGTGGTCGGCAGCAACATCGCCAACATCCTGCTGATCCTTGGCCTGGCCGTGCTGGCGCGGCCGCTGAAGACCTCCCGACATCGCCATCGGCAACCTGGTGGGCAGCAACATCTTCAACATTCTGTTCGTGGCAGGCGTGGCGGCGTCGTTGCAGCCGCTCCCCGTGTCGCGTGACCTGCTGAGCACCGACGGGCTAGCGATGCTGGGGGTCGCGATGTTGACGTTGGGGGTCTGCTGGCACGGCCGCACCATCCTCCGCCGCGACGGGCTGTGCCTGCTGGTGCTCTATGCCGCCTTCTTGGCCTGGACGGTGCGGCGCTAGCGCTCTTTCCACTCGCTGAGTTTCGCGCGCCCGGAGGCGTAGCGTCGGCCCCCTGTGGCGCCCCCCTGTGGCCGACGTAGGCCTCCAGAAAGCTACAGCCGCCACCGGGCCGACGTAGTGTGGCACAGCCGTAGCGTGGCACAGCCGCCCCCGGCTGTACCACACAGAGACCGGTCCCACACGTGCTTTCCTGTTTCGCGGCCGGAGTTTGCGGGATAATCTCTGCGCCATGACGCTGGCCGCGTGGGCGCCGCTCCACTTCGAGACGCCGGGGTACCTGGTGCTGCTGGCGCTGCTGCCGTTGCTGGTGGCGCTGTCGATCCGCTCGCTGTCCGGGCTGGGGCCGGTGCGGCGCTGGCTGGCGCTGGCGGCCCGCTGCCTGGTGATGTTGTGCATGATCCTGGCGCTGGCGGGCGCGCATCGCGTGCGGAAAACCGACGAGCTGTCGGTCATCTTCGTGCTCGACCGTTCCAACAGCGTCCCGCGCGCCCAGCAGCAGGAGGGGCTGGAGTTCGTCCGCAAGAGCAGCCAGGAGCTGCGCCCCGCCACGGACACGCTGGCCGTGATCGCCTTCGACGGTCGCAGCTCGGTCGAGCAGCTCCCGCGCAGCACGCTCGAGATCGACCGCATCAGCGAGCCCACCCAGCCCGACCAGACCAACCTGGCCGCCGCCCTGCGCATGGCCCTGGCCCTGTTCACCAAGGACGCCGTGCGCCGCCTGGTGGTGCTCTCGGACGGCAACCAGAACGTGGGCGAGGCGCTGGAGGAGGCGGAGCAGTACCGGGCGGCGGGCGTGCCGATCGACGTGCGCCCGCTGCGCTACCGGCACGACAACGAGGTCGTGTTCGAACGGCTGAGCGCGCCGCCGACCGCCACGGCCGAGGAGACGATCAACCTGCGGATGGTGCTGCGTTCGCAGCGGGCGACCTCGGGCCGCATCCTGCTGTACCACAACGACCAGCTCGTCGATCTGGACCCGCGCGGGCCGCAGGCCGGCTACGGCGTGAAGCTGGACGCCGGTCCGAACGCGCTGACGATTCCGGTGCCGCTGCGTGCGGCGGGCGCGCATCGCTTCCGGGCGGTGTTCGAGCCGGACGACGGCGCGCAGGACACGATCGCGGCCAACAACGAGGGGCGGGCGTTCACGGTGGTGTCCGGGCAGGGCAAGATCCTGATCCTGACGCAGGGCGGGACGGACGAGACCGCCGACGATTACCCGTCGGCCCTGATCCTCAAGCGGGCTTTGGAGCGTGAGCGGCTGGTGTGCGACGTGGAAATCGCCGGGGCCGGCGCGCTCGACCAGGTGCGGCTGCTGGAGTACTCGCTGGTGATCCTGTCGAACGTGGCGGCCGGCGACTTCACCGACGACGAGCGGCGCGGACTGGCCGTCTACGTGCGCGACCTGGGCGGCGGGCTGATCATGGTCGGCGGGGACGACTCGTTCGGGGCCGGCGGCTGGATGGATACGCCGGTCGAGGAGGTCATGCCGATCAGCTTCGACATCAAGAGCAAGAAGCAGATCCCCAAGGGCGCGCTGGTGCTGGTGATGCACGCCTGCGAAATCCCGCAGGGCAACTACATCGGCGAGCGGGCGGCCGTCGCCGCCGTCAAGACGCTCAGCAGCCGCGACCTGGTGGGCGTGCTGGCGTACCAGTGGCAGGGCGGCGAGGAGGGGTACTGGTCGGTGCCATTCCAGGAGGTGGGCGACAAGTCGCGCATCCTCAGCCTGATCAAGAAGATGCAGATGGGCGACCTGCCCGACCTGGACGCGCTGATGCGGCCGGGCGTCGAGGCCCTGATCAAGCGCCGCGACGCCGCCGCCAAGCACATGATCGTCATCTCCGACTTCGACCCCGCTCCGCCGCGCGACGACCTGATCAAGCTCATGAAGGACAACAAGATCACCTGCTCGACCATCGCGATCGGCTACGGCAGCCACTTCATCGACGAGAACAAGGCCCGCTGGATCGCGGAGTCCACCGGCGGGAAGTTCTACAGCACGCAGAACTTCGCCGAAATCCCGCAAATCTTCATCAAGGAGTCCAAAATCGTGCGGCGGTCGCTGATCAGCGAGCAGCCGTTCACGCCGCGGGTTGCGCCGTCCATGTCGACGCTGGTGGCCGGGCTGGAGAGCGAGGGGCTGCCGGAGCTGGGCGGGCTGGTGCTGACGACGCCCAAGCCGCTGGCGATGGTGCCGCTGGTGCGGACGAGCGAAGACGGGCTGGACCCGGTGCTGGCGCACTGGCAGGTGGGATTGGGCAAGGCGGTGGCGTTCACGAGCGGGATGTGGCCGCGCTGGGGCGTGGCCTGGGCGGCCTGGCCCGGGTTCAGCAAGGTATGGGCGCAGATCGCCCGCTGGGCCTCGCGTCAACAGGGCACGACGGCCTTCGACGTGTCCACCAGCGTGGTGGGCGGCAAGGGCCACCTCCGCGTCGACGCGCTCGACAAGGATGCCGAGACCATCAACTTCATGCACGTGGACGGAGCGCTGGTGACGCCGAGCTATGAATCCGTGCCGCTGGTGCTGACGCAGACCGGGCCGGGACGCTACGAGGCCGAGTTCGACGCGCGGCAGTCCGGCAGCTACCTGATCAACCTGGCGTACCGCAGCGGCCGCGGCACGCAGGCGACCGCCGGCACGCTGCAGACCGGGCTGTCGATCGCCTATTCGCCCGAGTACCGCGAGCTGCAGGCCAACGAAGCGCTGCTGCGCGAGCTGGCCGAACGCACGCAGGGGCGCTTGCTGGACGACGCATCCGCCGCGGGCGTGTTCGACCGCAGCCGGCTCCAGCCGGCCGAGTCGCGCGCCTCGATCTGGGAGGACCTCGTCCGTCTGATGCTGATCCTGTTCCTGCTGGACGTGGCGGTGCGGCGCGTGGCGATCAACCCGCTCGAGCTGTTGCGGAAGCTGCGGCAGTTCATCGGCGAGATCGCGGGGGCGCGGCGGCCGGCCGAGGCGACGGCGGCGGTGTTGACGACGCTGAAGGGCACGCGCGAGCGCGTACGGGAGGACCTGCGGCCGGCGACGGAAGCCGGCCCGATGCCGAGCCGCGGGGCGCGCTACGAGGCACCGGTGCCGGAGCGTGCGGTGACGGAGCAGTTCGCGAAGGTGCTGGAGGGGGCGACGGAGCTGGAGGCGCCGGTGGTGGCCCGGCCGACGAAGAAGGCCGCGAGCAGCACGGAAGCCGACTTTGCCTCGCGGCTGAAGAAGGCCAAGCAGGCGGCCCGCGAGCGGCTGCAACAGGACGACACGCCGGATACGGGCGGGTAGCCGGCGGCGCCGAACGTGATAAGGTGAGAACGTGATCAGGTGACAAGGGGCGCCGATCGGCGGCGATGTGATCGAAACCCGGCCATGCACCACGTTATCACGTTCTCACCTTGTCACGTGATCACGCTGCCGCGGCGGGGCGCCGCGCCCGGTGAAGGAACGGAGCACTGATGCCGGAGACCCTGTCTGAGTTCGGGACCGCGGGCGATCTGGACGGCTTTGAGCTGCACTGCATGGAGGCGATCGAGAACGGCCGGCTGTTGCTGGCCGACTTGGTCCGGCCGTTCGAGCGCTTCGAGCAGAGCGGCCCGGATGCGCGCTTGGCGCAGATCGCCCGAATGGTGCTGGAGAACGCGGATGCGGAGGCCGACCCGTCGGCGGCGCTGCGGATCGCGCGGGTCGGCCTGCTGGCCGATCCGAACGACACGGAGCTGCGCACGCGGCTGGCCGGTCTGTATCGCCGCGTCTATGGAGACCGGCCGGGCTTCGCCGCGCTGTGGGAGACGGCCGGGCTGGAGGCCGGCCGCCCGCCCTGGAATGCCCTGCGGCTGCTGGACCTGTGCCTGGAGCTGCGGACCGGCGACGCGCTGATCAGCCGCAGCGAGAACATCGTGGCCGAGGTCGTCGGGCTCGACTGGGCCAACGGCCTGATCACGCTGCGGCGCGAAGGGCGCACGCGCGCGGCGCCGGCCGCCGAGCTGGCCCGCGAGTACGTGCGCATCGACCCGAACGACTTCCGCGTGCTGCGGCAGCTCCGGCCCGAGCGCTTGCACGAGCTGATCGACAGCGACCCGCTCAGCCTCGTGATCGGCCTGATCCACGCCCACGGCGAGACGATCGACCAGGACCAGCTCAAGCTGGAACTTGTGCCGCGCTACGTCGCCGCCAGGGACTGGACCAAGTGGTGGAGCCGGGCGCGCGAGCTGCTGAAGCGCAGCCCGCACGTGATCGTCGAGGGCCGCTCGCCGGTGCGATTGCGGTACTGCGCCGAGGGCGTCTCGCCGGAGGAGGACGCCTGGACGCAGTTCGCCGCCCACCGCCAGCCCGACAAGTGGGTCGCTGCGGCCGAGGCGTACGTCCGCGAGAAGCGCCGCAGCCGCCAGACGCCCGATCCCGCACTGATGCAGCGCTTCCACGCGCACGTCATCAACGCCGTGCACCAACTGGAGCGCCGCCGCCCGGCCGATGCGCTGGCGGCCGCGTTGGCGGCCGAGCAGATCAAGGCACTCGCGGCTGATGCCGCTACCGCCGCGGCCGACCAGCCGACCGGCCCCGCGGCCCAGATGCTGCGAAGCTGCCAAACGCCCGCCGAGCTGATCGCCGCACTGCCGGAACGCTCGTGGCAGGCGGCCCTGGACGCGCTGACAGCCTCCCGACCACAGGACGCGCCCGACATTGCCGTCCGTCTGCTGCCGGAGGCCCCCGCCGCACAACTCGACCGGCTGACCGAGCTGGCGCGCGGGGGAGGCCGGCTGTCGGCGGTGCAGGCGCAGATCGACGTAGCGCTGTCAGAGCCGGTGGACCACGCCGAGACGCTCTACTGGCTCTGGAAGGGGCCGGCGAACGGGGCGGGGTTGCGGTTGCCAGCGCCGGCCGAGTTGTTCACGCTGATCCTGGACGCGCTCAGCCTGCTGGGGCGGACGGTGCAGATCCCGCCCGAGCGGGCCAAGAACTTCCGGCTGCGGATGCGGGCGGCCCTGGCGCTGCGCGAGTGCGAGCCGGTGCGGGCGTGCCTGGCGGAGATCTCGGCCGACCGGGCGGTCACGCTGCGCTACGAGCTGGAGCGGCTGGAGGGTCTGGGCGACACGCTGCACCACCGGCTGCTGGGGTTGCTGCGCGAGCGGCACCCGGAGCTGTGGCGGACCGCGGCGGTGGAGAAGGTTCCGCCCTGGGAGGACGCGGAGGTCCTCTGGACCACGCGGGCCGGGCTGCAGCGCAAGGTCGAGGAGCGCGACCATCTGGTGAACGTGACCATGCACGAGAACGCCAAGCGCATCGGCGAGGCGGCTTCGCACGGCGACCTGAGCGAGAACTCGGAGTACAGGTTCGCGCTGGAGGAGCGCGACCTGCTGCGGGCGCGGCTGGCGCAGATGAACCGCGAGATCTCGCTGGCCCGCACGCTCGTGCCGCACGACGTGCCGAGCGAGCACGTCGGCGTCGGCTCACGCGTAACGCTGCGCGACCTTTCTGGCGGCGGCACGCGCACGATGACGTTTCTGGGGCCGTTCGACACGGACATCGAGCGCGGCATCTACAACTACCGCGCGCCGTTCAGCCTGGCGCTGATGGGCCGCAAAGTCGGCGAGCGGGTGACCTTGACGCTCGACGGCCGCGCCGCGGAGTACGAGATCGTCGCGATCGAGAGCGGCCTGCCCGCGGACTGAGGTCCTGGTGCCGCGCTCAGGAGCGCCCTTTCCACCACGAGCGTTTCGCGCCGCTGCGGCACGGTTTGAGAAGACACCGGTGGGAGACCCGTCCCACAGAGTCCATAACGAACGGGTGAGAGACGCCCCCCCCAGTCGGCTCGCGACGTGGTATTATCAACGCTCCGTTGGAGCTGGCGATCCTGGGGCTGCTGGGGCAGCAGCCAGGTTCAGCCCACGCGCGCGGGCGACGGTTCAATCGCGTGGCCGTCACTCTCGGATCGATAGGCCCAGAACCTCGACCGCCGAGGCGGGCGCAGCCGCCGACTCGAACCGTTTCGGTCAACGGAAGGATGGCAATGGCCGGACCCAGGCACGGCGCCGCACCGATCGTGATCGAGGAAACGCCCGGCACGAAGGCCTATTGCCAGTGCGGCTGGTCGCAGAACCTGCCCTACTGCGACGGGTCGCACAGCCGTATGCAGACCGGCTGCACGCCGATCGTCTGCGAGGTCGACCAGCCGGGCCGCAAAGCCATCTGCCAGTGCCATCAGAGCGGCAACCGCCCCTGGTGCGACAGCACGCACAAGCGGCTGCGACAGGGGTAGCGACGTGTCGCACGCCGGCGGCCTCGACCCGCACGCGGCCGGCCCGCCATCCGCTGTGCCGCTGGCGATGCGGCTCGGCTGGAGCCACCATGGCTTTCGCGTCGCCAACCGCATTTACGCCCACCTGGGACTGGTGCTGTTGCTGCTCCTGCCGTTCCTGTTCGACGTCAACCGCGCGGTGCAGCTCGGCCTCGGCCGATTCCTGCCCACCGATCGTCCGTATCTCGATCTGCGCATCTGGATGGAGGCCGCACACGAGTATGTCCGCAACCCGGCGCTCGACCTCTACGCGGCGCACCCGCGTTACCTCTACCCGCCGTTCTTTCTGACGCTTGTTGCCCCGCTTACATACCTGCCCGAGAACGTGGCCGTAGCCGTCTTCCAGCTCGTGAAATGGCTGGCGCTGTACCTGAGCCTGCAACTGGCCTGGCGGCTGTGCAGCCCGCGCGGCGAGGACCTGCCGCCGATCGTCGCAATCGGCAGCCTGCTGCTCACCACGCGCTTCTTCGGCAACGAGATCGCCAACGGCAATATCAACATGTTCATGCTGCTGGTCGCGCTCGGCGCCGGCTGGCTCGTCGCCCGCGAACGGCACGTCGCGGCCGGCTTGCTGGTCGCCGCCGCCGCGTGCGTGAAGATCACGCCGGCGCTGTTGCTGGTTTACTTCGCGTACAAGCGCTGCTGGCGGACGCTGCTGGGAGCGGCGGTCGCCGTCCCGGTCTGCCTGCTGCTCTTTCCGGGGCTGGTGTTCGGTCTTGAGAGCAATTGGCGGAACCTGTGGGGCTGGCAGGCGCACATGCTGGCGGACTACCTGGAGCGCGGCGAGGTGTACTCGATCCACCTCAACCAGTCGCTGACCGCGTGGCTGAACCGCATGTTCGGGCCGGGCAAGGCGCTGGAGCCGGACGTCCACCTGGCGTTCGTCGTGCTGCCGCCGTGGGCGCTGATGACGCTGCGAGCGCTGCTGTCGCTAGGGATCCTGGGCGTGCTGGCGTGGGCGTGTCGGCGGCGGATCGCGGCCCGCGAGCAGCCGCTGGCGTTCGCGGCCGAGATCGGGCTGGTGCAAATTGCGATGCTGGCGCTCTCGGGTTACTCGTGGAAGGCGCACTACGTGGCGCTGCTGCTGCCGTTCACGGTGCTGTTGGCGTACCTGGCCGACGCGCGCTACCCGGATCGCGCGCGGCTGGGCGTCAAGCTGGCGCTGGCGCTTGCGGTCGTGCTCTGCGTGCTGACGTGCGATATCATCACGCCGACGGGCGTCAACTACGCCGAGGCGTACGGGGCGATGCTCTTCGGCGGCCTGGCAGCGGGCGGCGGACTGCTGGGGGTACGCGCGGTCCTGGACCAATCTGCGGAATCGCGCAGTGACAGGTGACATGTGTGAGGGTGACAATGCCCGAGCATTCCTGTCACCTGTCACTTGTCACCTGTCACGCTGCTAAGCATGAGCCATCCGATCCCATCCTGCGACGTCGAGATTCGCGTCCGCTACGCCGAGACGGACGCGATGGGCTACCTGCACCACGCCAACTACTTCGTGTACTTCGAGGTCGGCCGCACGGAGCTGCTGCGGCGCAACGGGCTGCGCTACCGCGACATGGAAGGGCGCGGGCTGTTCTACGTGGTGGCGAAGATCGAGTGCCGCTTCCGCGCCCCGGCCCGCTACGACGACCTGCTGACGCTCACCACGACGACCGAGCGCTTCACGCGCGTCCGCGTCGACCACCGCTACGAGTTGAAACGCGACGGCACGCTGCTGACCGAAGCGTCCTCGACGCTCGTGCTGGTCGGCCGCGACGGCCGCCCGACCACACTGCCGGAGGAGTGGTACCACGCGCTGAGCAGCGAGCGCGCGAGCTCCTGACCGTCGCGTTACAGGGCTGCCGTGTGCTACCGCGGCTCCAGGATGAACGTATGCCGCGTCACCTCGCCTGCGACAATCTCGATCCGCGCGTCGGCGGGCCGCCAGCCTTCGGCGACCGCGAGCGCCCCATACGGGCCCGGCTGCAGATTGCGAATCCGGAAGAACCCGTGCTCATCGGTCATCGTCTCCGCTACCACGGCGCCCTCGCGAAGCACACGCACATGCGCGCCGGCGATCGGCGTCGGCTCGTGGCCCGGCTCGGCCGCGCCCAAAACGCGCCCCGCGAACGCACCAGTGCTCGTAGGATGCAGCACGATGACCTGCCGGTTCAAGCCGGGGTGGACCGCGATCGGCACGCGCGCCGGCTCAAAGCCCCGCGCTTCGGCGCCCAACCCGTACTCGCCCGGAGCGACGTTCAGAAACACGAAGCTTCCGTCCAACCCCGTGACCGTCCGCCGCAGCACCTCCTCCTCGCGCCGCAACGTCACCAGCGCCCCGGCCAGCGGGTGCCCATCGCCCTCCGGACGCGCCCCCAGCACGCGACCCTCGATGATGCCGCTCTCCGGCGGCGGCCGCACATGCGTGAAGATGAGCGAATTGGGCCCCGGCACGCAGCGTCGCGGGACAGCGACGATGTGGAACGGGTTGGTGGGATGATCCTCCGGCCCGGGTCGTTCATCGTCCACGATCAGCACCCGCGTCACACCCTCCGCGGCCCCCAACTCCGCGACCGTGATGTTTGGCCCGCCGCCGGTCCGCTGCACGCCCTGGATGGCCGCGATCACGGCATGCTCGCGGAAGTTGACGGGGGGCGGGGGCGGCGGTTCGTCCATAATGCTCGTGTGCACCCGCCAGAACGCGTCCCAGGTGTGCGGGTCGCGGATGAGCAGGTCCGCGCCGGCAAACCCCGGCCGGTCCAGCCCCCAGCCGCTCACCGGCCCGCGGGCGATGGTCAGCAGCCGGCAATGGCCCTCGTGCCCGTCGCCGGCCTGCGGGTCGGTGCTTGGACCGGGCCGGTCGATGGGCGCAACGTCCGGGTCCGGCGGGGTCGGCTCCGACCCGGCCGGGAGCTGCTGGCCGAACGCCCATCCTGCGGCGGCAAGAGTCGTTGCATACAGCGCCAGCTTCGCGACGATCAGACTGCGTCTCATGGTTTTCCTCCTCTGTTGGCCGATTGACACGAGCGAATCATCGGCGAATCAGAAGGCCAAACGAGCACAGGCCACGCGTATTCGCGCCAAGCGGCAAGAAAAACCGGCCCGCAGAAACCGCCCGCATGCCGCGCTGTAGTACAGCGGAGCGCGCGGACGTTCTGCTTCTGGAGCGGCGGGCCGGAATGGCCAACCAGGAACCCGTTCGCCGCTGCTTGCACAGCCGAACATGCACGAAAGGAGCTTGCCCATGCGCGGATCGTGGAGAGGTACGACGTTTGCCGCGGTCGCAGCCTTGCTGGTCACCGCGGTCTGGACGCTGGCTCAGGACGCTGAGCCGCCGGACGAGGGACGCTCAAGCTGGCGCGTCCCCGGCGGGGTGTACACCGGCATAGTAGTGGCCGTCCGCCCCCAGCCGGGCACGCCGTCGCGGCTCGCGACGCTCGAGACGCGCGAGGGGTCATTCGGCATCGCCGTCCCGGCCGGCTCGACGTTCATCCTGCCGTTCGCGGGCGGCTGGCGGTTGGGCGACAACGACGCCCGCGTCCGGGTCGAGGGCGGTGCGTCGGGCGTGGAAGTCTTCGGCCTGACGGCGGCGGGTCCGGTGGCGTTTCGGTGAGGCGTGCCGGCCGCAGCCGCGACTGGGTGCGCGGAGCTTGTGCATTCACCGTGCTGCCTCGCAGGAAGCGACGGTCCTTCTTGCGCGACCAGGCGGGGATCCTCTCAGCCACGATCACCACGCGGCCCATGGGTCAGTTCCCGCTCAGCCCGATCCCGACCTTCGCGGTCCCGTTGCTGTTGATCTTCCATCTGATCGTGCTCGGCCAGCGACGGCAGCCTCGTGCAGGCGCGTAGGGCGCGGCCGAAATCGGCGCGCGACGCCCCGTTGCTTCACGGTCCTGGTAACGCTGCTCGCGGGCGCTTCGCGTTCTGATCGTCGACGACGTTTCCGGCGCCGATGTCCTTGGTGCCTTGCCATCTTCGTGGTGAAATACGGGTGTGCGAGGCGCCTGGGCGAAGCGCGCCGCTCCCACGGCGGCACGGAGGGACCGGCCGCTACAACGGAGCAAGCGATGCCCGAGCTGCTGTTTCACGGCGCGGCCGGCGAGGTCACCGGCTCGATGCACATGGTCCAGGTCGACGGCCGCTGGGCCGCGCTGGACTGCGGCCTGTTCCAGGGCCGCCGCGAGGCGTCTGAGCAGAAGAACCGCGAATGGCCTCTGCCCCCGTCGCAGATCGCCGCCGTCGTCCTCTCGCACGCGCACATCGACCACTCGGGCCGGCTGCCGCGGCTGGTGCGCGACGGCTACGACGGCCCGATCTTCTGCACGCCGGCCACGCGCGACCTGTGCGCGTTGATGCTGCCCGATTCGGCCCACATCCAGGAGGAAGACGTCTTCTACGTCAACAAACGCCGCCGCAAGAAGGGCCTCCCGCCGGTGGAGGAGCTGTACAACTACAAGGACGCGCTGGCGGCGGTCGAGCGGATGCAGAGCATCTCGTACAAGCGCTGGTTCGAGGTCGTGCCGGGGCTGCTGGCGCGCTACAACGAGGCCGGGCACATGCTCGGCTCGGCCGGGGTCGAGCTGACCTTCGGCAAGCGCAACGGCCACGCGCCGACGCTGTACTTCAGCGGCGACATCGGCCGGCCGGGCAAGCCCATCCTCCGCGACCCGGCCCCGCTGCCGGCCTGCGACACGTTGATCTGCGAAAGCACCTACGGGGCGCGCGTTAACGAGAGCATCGACCAGGCCCGCGAGAAGCTGATCGAGGTCGTGAAACGCACGTACGCCCGCGGCGGCAAGGTGATCGTGCCGGCGTTCTCCGTGGGCCGCACGCAGACGATCGTCTATTACCTGCACGAGGCGATGCTGGCGGGCGAGGTGCCGCGCTACCCGATCTTCGTCGACAGCCCGCTGGCGGTGAACGCGACGGAGGTGTTCAAGATGCACCCGGAGTGCTACGACGCCGAGGCCCGCAGCCTCAATCGCGTGACCGGCGACATTCTGGGCGGCGGCTGCTGCACGTACGTCCGCGACGTGGAGGACAGCAAGGCCCTGCACGAGAAGCAGGGACCGTTCAGCATCATCGCCGCCAGCGGCATGTGCGAGGCCGGCCGCATCCGTCATCACATCAAGCACAACGTCGCCGATCCCAGGTGCACGATCCTGATCGTCGGCTACCAGGCCGCGGACACGCTCGGCCGGCGGCTGGCGGACGGCGCGAAGGAAGTCACGCTGTTCCACGAAACTTTCCCGGTGCGGGCGGAGGTGGTGCAGATCCACGGCTTCTCGGCCCACGCCGACCAGGCCGACCTGTTGCGGATGCTCACCCCGCTGGCAGGCGGGACGCAGAAGGCGTTTCTCGTGCACGGCGAGCTGGAGCAGAGCAACGTGCTGGCGGGAAGCCTGCGCGAGCGCGGCTTCGCGCACGTGGCGATCGCCCGCCGCGGCGAGCGGCTCCCCGTTTAAGCGCGAAGAACCCGCGCTGCTCGGCGCCTTTGCGATTGCATTAGCCCGCGCACAGCCGGGGGCGGCTGTGCCGCACACGACCGGTCGGAGACCGGTCCTGCCACGCGGAGCTTTGCACTACCCCTCACAGCCGGGGGCGGCTGTGCCACACCTTCAGCCCGCCACCGGCAGCACCTTGTCGCTGGGTTCGGTCATCAAGCGCGGGTCGAGGGCTTCGGAGAGCTGTGCCTCGCTCAGCTTGATCTTGCCCGACCGGATCTGCTCCTGCGCCACCTGCCGCACGGTCTTGCCCTGCTGGTGCGCCTCCTTGGCGATCGCCGCGGCGGCGTCGTAGCCGATGAGCGGGGCCAGGCTGGTGCACATGGCCAGCGACTGCTCGATCAGCTCGTTGCAGCGCTCGCGGTTGACCTGCAGCCCCTCCACGCAGTTGCCGCTGAATACGTTGACCGCGCCGGCCAGAATCCGCACCGCCTCCAGGAAGTTGTGCGCCATCACCGGCATGCCCACGTGCAGCTCGAACGTACCCAGCAGCGTGGCCGCGTGCGTGACCGCCGCGTCCGCCCCCAGCACCTGGCAGCAGGCCATCAGCAGCGACTCGCACATCACCGGGTTCACCTTGCCGGGCATGATCGAGCTGCCCGGCTGCACCGCCGGCAGCAGCAGCTCGCCGATGCCGCAGCGCGGGCCGCTGCCCAGCCAGCGGATGTCGTTGGCGATCTTGATCAGGCTGACCGCCGCCGTCCGCAGCGCCGCCGCCGCGGCCACGAACGCGTCCTTGGCGTGCTCGGCCTCGAAGTGGTTGGCGGCCTCGTGGAACTGCCCGCGCGTCTCGTGATTGAGGATCTCGCACACGCGGCGGGCGAACTGCGGGTGCGTGTTGATGCCCGTGCCGACCGCTGTGCCGCCGATGGGCAGCTCGCGCAGCCCGATGACGGCCTGCATGAGGCGACGGTCGGCGTGGGCGACCTGGGCGGCGTAGCCGGAGAAGACCTGGCCCATGCGGATGGGGGTGGCGTCCATCAGGTGCGTGCGGCCGATCTTGACCACGTCGTCGAAGGCTTCGGCCTTCTGCTTGAGCGCCGCGTGCAGCTTGTGCAGCGCGGGCATCAGGCGGCCGTGCAGCTCCTGGACGGCGGCGACGTGCATGGCGGTGGGGATCACGTCGTTGGAGCTTTGCCCCATATTGACGTGGTCGTTAGGGTGGATGCGTTTGGAGCCGCGCGGCTCCCCGGCCAGCTCGGCGGCGCGGTTGGCGATGACCTCGTTGGCGTTCATGTTGGTGGAGGTGCCGGAGCCGGTCTGGAAGATGTCGAGCGGGAAGTGCTCGTCCAGCTTGCCGTCGATCACCTCGCGGGCCGCCTGCTGGATCAGCGCGGCGATCTTCGTATCCAGCTTGCCGAGCGACTTGTTGGCCTCGGCGGCGGCGTACTTGATCAGCCCCAGCGCCTTGATGAACGGGCGCGTGAAGCGGTAGCCGCTGACGGGGAAGTTCAGCACCGCCCGCTGCGTGCTGGCGCCCCAGCAGGCGTTGGCCGGCACCTGCATCTCGCCCATGGAATCCTTCTCGGTGCGCATCTCCGGCATGCGAATGTCTCCCAGTTGAAGACGCCGGCAGGGGGGTGGCCGACGCCGCCCGTCTATAACTCTACAGTGCCGCGAAGGGAAACGCGACTGCTGGCGGGGCAGCGTGGGGTGAGCGTCAAGATCGTGGGTGAGACCCCGCGTGACCCGGCTGTCGTGTGGCACAGCCGCCCTCGGCTGTGCGGTCCCGGCCTCCCAGCCGTGGCCGGCTGGGCCACACCCACGATCTTGACGCTCACCCGCAGCGTGCGCTAGCCGGGCGGCGTGCGGAACCGCTGCCGCGGGCTTTGCGTCGTGACGCCCTCGGCCGTGACGCTGACAAACCACTCGTAGGTCGTGTCCAGGGCGAGGCCGGTCCAGAGGAATTCGACGCTGGCTTGCGGGTCGGCGGCGAGTCGTGCGAGTAGCTCAAACTCAGGTTCCTGGCGCAGATCGACCGGCAGCGCGAACTCGTGCCGGGGACCATCGAGGTATTCGTCGCGCGTCGGCGAATACGTTTGCACGCGAAGCGTGTTGTTCGCAGGCGAGAAGTGCAGGATGCGCAGCCAGCCGTCGCCGCCGTTCGGCCGGCACTGGTAGTCAGAGAGGATCGAGACGACGCGCCGGCCCTCGATGTTGTCGCTGCGACGGCCGGTCTCGCAGAAATGTCCGCCGAGCAGCAGGAAGACGTTGGGGTTGTCGGTCAGGGCGTCGCGGATGGCCTGGCCCTGTGAGCTGAACTGGCTGCCCAGGAGGTGGCTGGCGAGCATGAAATGCGTGACGATGATCGCCTTGCGGTCGGCGTGGGCCTTGAGCACTTCGTCGGCCCAGGCCAGCACCTCCGCGTTCGCCGCGCGGTCGAACTCCAGCAGGACGGCGATGAAGTCGATTCCGCCGGCCGAGAAGAGGACGAAGCTGTTGTCGTTGTCGTCGCCGAAGTGACCGCCGTACCAGGCCCGGTCCGCGAAGCGCTCGACCGGGAAGAAGGCATTGAAGTTCTGCGTGCCGGCGGGCTGGCCGTTGGGATGCTGGTCGTGGTTGCCGACCGTCAGGCCGACCGGCAGATCGGGCTGCGATTCGAGGACCGCAAGCGCCTCATCCGCCGCCTGCCACTGCGCCCGGTCGTCGGCCTCATCGACGATGTCGCCCAGATGCAGGACGGCGGCGATGTTCAGCGTCTCGCGCTGGTCGATGATCCACTGCGTCTGGGCGCGGAACGTCTCCGGGTAGCTCTCGGAGTAGAACTGCGTGTCCGGCAGGGCGATGATCGTGAAGTCTTCGCCCGGCGCCTCGACCGCACGACCCCAGAACGTGACTTCCTGCTCGCCGCCGGCCGACTCCGGCAGCTCGGCGGACAGCGTGACTGCGGCGCCGAGCACGACCGCGCCGTCTTCCGGCGACAGCGGCGTCGGCGGCTCGGGCAGCGCGACGGGACAGCCCGACAGCGCCAGCAGCACGGCCGCCGTGAGCGCGCCGCAGAGTGCGGCGCGAGCGGCGCGCGGATGGCGAAACCCCCGGCTTTCGGCATAGCGGTTCAAGGTCGGGCGTCGCTGGGAAGTGTCCGATGCACCGTCTCCACGAGACGTTCATAGAGGGTCTGTCCCTCGCGCAGGGCCGCGGCGATGAACGAATTCGAGACTTGCTGCCAGGCCTGGACCTCCTGCGGGGTCCACACCACCACGTCCTTGGCCGGAAACAGCCCAAGCAGCGCCCGCAAATACCGTGCCGGGCGCTTGTATCGCGGCAGCGCCGACTCTTCGATGATCAGCAGGTCCAGGTCACTGTCCGGTCGAGCAGTCCCGCGTGCGCGCGACCCAAACAGGACAATCCTCTGGGGCGACCCCGCCGACAGAATACGCTCCACAATCTGCCGCAGCAGGGCGGCGTCGACTTTCGGCAACGTCGCGGCTCGTAACATCCGAGTCTCCGCGGACTCTCGTTGCAGCATACCGCGCCGTTGGCGACGGACCACGCCTCGCACGCCTATCGGCCGGCCCGTGCGGCAGACGTGCACCGCGCGTATTCCTGTCGCCGCATATAGTATCCCCGCATGGCCGACGTGCTGCGCATCGCGATGTGGTCCGGGCCGCGGAACATCTCCACCGCACTGCTGCGCGCCTGGGGCAACCGGCCGGACACGTTCGTCTGCGACGAGCCGCTGTACGCCCACTATCTGCTGCACACGGGCATCGATCATCCCGGCCGCGACGAGGTCATCGCCGCGCACGAGACCGACTGGCGCAAGGTGGTCGCGTGGCTGACCGGCCCGGTACCGGACGGCAAGCCGATCTTCTACCAGAAGCACATGGCCCACCACCTGCTGCCGCACATCGAGCGCGGCTGGCTCGACCGACTGACGCACTGTTTCCTGATTCGCGAGCCGGGCGAGATGCTCACCTCGCTGGTCAAGCACCTGCCGCACCCGCGGCGGGAGGACACCGGCCTGCCGCAGCAGATCGAGCTGCTGCACCACGTGCAGCGCTGCACGGGCGTCACCCCGCCCGTCCTCGACGCCCGCGACGTGCTGGACGACCCGCGACGGATGCTCAGTCTGCTCTGCCAGCGCCTCGGCGTGCCGTTTCTCAAAGAGATGCTGTCGTGGCCGCCGGGGCCGCGTGAGACGGACGGCGTGTGGGCGCGACACTGGTACGCGGAGGTGGAGCAGTCCACGGGCTTCCGGCCGTACAAGCCCAAGCAGGAGCCGGCGCCGCTGGAGCTGCGCGGGCTGCTGGCGGAGTGCGAGCGGCTGTATCGCGAGCTGCACGCGCTGCGGCTGCGATTGTGAGTCGGGCCGTAACTGTCGCCGATCCGAGCCGCGAGCGTAAGCGAGCGCGCGGGTGCGGAGCCAGCAGCCTGGTTCCCCGACTCGGAACAAGTGTGGTCGCCGTGGGCCGAACGCTTGCTCGCGCTCGCGGCTCGGATCGTGGCCCACGTCTGTGCCCGGGGATCTCCCAGTTTACGACCGCTCCAGAATCGCCGAAGCCGCGAGCATTCCTGGCGCACAGGTGATTCCGCCGCCGGGGTGGCTGCCCGATCCGCACAGGTACAGACCCTCGATCGGCGTCGCGTAGCGGGCGCACTCGGGCACCGGCCGCACCAGGAGCTGATCCAGCCCCCGTTCGCCGTGCCAGACGTGGCCGCCGGTCAGGGCGTAGCGCAGCTCCAGATCGACGGGCGTGAGCAACTCGCGGGCGAGGATGCGCTCCGACAGACCGGGCGCATGCTGCTCGATGACTGCGATCGCCGCGCGGGCCAGGCGCTCGCGGGCGGCGTCGGTCCAGCCGCCGGCGAGGTCGTAGGGCGCGTAGCTGACCAATACGCTGACGACGCTGTGGCCGGGAGGGGCGAGCGACGGGTCGGAGACCGTCGGTACGTAGATGTCCAGCGCCGGCGGCTCCGAGAAGCGGCGGTACTTCACCGCGTCGAACGCGCGCTCCAGGTCGTCGAGCCGCGGAGCGATGCGGGCGAACTCGACCGGCCCGGGCCGGCAGGCGAACTCGAACGCGCCGCGGATTGCCAGGTTCAGCTTCGCGACCGTGCCGCGCGCGCGGATCGCCTGCACGCGTTCCACGAGCCGTTGCGCCAGAACGCGCTGGTCAACAAGCCGCAGGAAGGCCTGCTGCGGCGTGCAGGAGGCGAGGACGAGCTTCGCGTCGACCGTTTCGCCGTCGGCCAGCGTGACGCCCAGCGCCTGGCCGTTCGCGATGCGAGCGGAGCGGACCTCGGCGGACGTGCGTACCTCGACATGCAGGTCGCGGCACGCGGCCAAGAGTGCGGCGACCAGCTTCGCCGGACCGCCGATGGTGCCGCCGTGCGCGTTGCATTCGTGGAGCAGCAACGGTGCGCTCGTGCCCGGCGAGCGCGGGCCGACGAAGTCGCCCAGCAAGCCCGGCGCCGCGAGCGCCGTCTTGAGGACCTGCGACTCGAAACGCTCGTTCAGCCAGTCGGCTGCCGGCATCGGCACGATCCGCAGCAGCTCGGTCAGGTCCCGCTCCCCCAGCCGGCGAACGGACCACGCCTTCGACAGCAGCGACAGCAAGTTGCCGGGGCGCGTGTCGCCCAGGTCGGGCGGCGGCTGGTTCCAGAATCGCTCCAGGACGACGCCCACGCGATCAATGAACGCGCGGAAGCTCGCGTACGCCGCCACGTCCGCGGTGCTGAACGCCGCGATCTCCCCGGCCGCGCGATAGGGGTCGTCGTGCAGCAGCAACCCGCGGCCTTCGCGCGTCGGCACGAAGATGGACGGCGGCCGCTCGCGGCGCTTCAAGCCGTAGCGCTCCAGACCGAGCGCCGCCACCACCTCCGGCCGCACGCCCGTCGTGTCGTGCAGCAGGCCGGCGGTGCGGAAGCCGGGGGCGAACTCCTCGTCGGCGGCGATTCCGCCGAGGATCTCGCGGCGTTCGAGCACGATAACCTTCCGGCCGGCCCTGGCGAGCGCGGCCGCGGCCGTCAGGCCGTTGTGTCCGCCGCCGATGACGATCACGTCGTACATCGTTCAACCCACAGATTCCGCCGATTCAGAGGAAGCATGCGCGGATTTCGCAGATTCACGCAGATTTGAGGGGCGGATTTGTACCGCCTGTATTCGAGTAGGTAGCGCTTCAAAGTGGCTGTAACCAAAGTATGGTGATGAGTCCTGTTCGAAGTTCTCTGACCCGCATCCGGCGGGCAGAAAGGAGTCATCACCATGTTGCCGGCGCAGGCTCACGCCCCGATCCGCCGGCGCTTCACACCGAGATCGGGATTCTGCGTGATGCACGTCCAGAGAATGCCGAACGAGCTCTGGAGCGCTTTCCAGCCCGTGCGCTTCAGCTCGGCCGGGGCAGCGCCGACGTCGGGGTAGCCGGGCGCACCCTCGGGCACAGCCGCGGGCGGCTGGGCCACCCGCTCCCAGTTGCGGAACAGCCGGCCCCAGTCGCTGTCGAGCACCTGGTCCATGTACTTGCGCGCCAGCACGGGGTACCAGAAGCTGTCGTGGTACAGCACGCTGGCGATGTAGGCCCAGGGCGCCAGCCAGGTCTTCAGCGACCACTCGATCGGCCGCTTCAGCTTGCCCCAGTAGATCTGGTGCTGCATGCGGCTGGCGAACGTCATCCGCCTGAACGGACCGACGAAATGCCAGTTCTCCGCGGCCGCGGCGGCGTCGCCCACGATCTCGATCTGCCGCGGGTCGCCGCAGCCCAGGCCCAGCTCGTGCGCCAGCTTGATGAACCTGATGCTCAACGGGTCGAAGCCCATGAGCTTGGCCGCCACGGCGTCGATCGCCACCTGATCGGCCGACGCCAGGAGCACGTTCTTGACGTACGGGATCATGCAGCGCGGCCCCGGGCCGTCGCCGGCGAACGTGCCGTCCATCACCGCGAACACGCCGCGGTGGATCTTCTTCTGGATCATCAGCAGGTCGACCAGCGTCTCGTGGATGACCGGGTGGGTCCAGTGGCGGTGCTCGTTCAGCAGGCCGCCGAAGGCGTTCTTCATCGCGCCGGTGGTGGTGGTGAAGATGTGCGTCTTGATCGTGGGCAGGTGGAGGATGTTCTCGCCGAGGAAGCGGCGTGGGATCATGAAGCCCTTGGGGTAGACCTGATTGAGGCACAGGAACTTCTGCGTCAGGTCACCGACGGCTTCGCGGATCGGGACCCAGTCCTCGCTTTCGTAGAGGTGGATGTTCCGCAGGCCGTGGGCCGCGATCACGTTGATCTGCTTGTTCTCGCGCTCGCCCAGGTGGGCGTCGATGACGACCGTGCGGTTGTGGCAGGCGTGGATCAGCTTCGGGTCGTAGCCGTCAGCCTTCATCGCACGGATCACGCCTTCGAGCTGCCACGGCGTCGTGCTGCTGCCGGGGAAGAAGAAATGCCACGAGATGTTGACCTTCAGGGCCGTGTCCGCATCGCGGGCGATCACGTCCTGGTAGCCGGCCAGGTTCATCAGCTCGTGGTAGTCGCGCAGCACCGTCGCGGGCGACGTACGCAGCACGGCGACCGTGGATTTCGACATCAGCCGGCCTCACGTCTGCGGCAGAGCGGCTTGCCGCGAAGGATGCATAGTTTATAGCCGATCCGCCGCGGGAATGGCACGAGCGGCGCGCCGGTCGGCCGCGCTGCTCGCGTTTCGCTCAGGTCCGAAAAGTGCTGCTCGCTGGGCGTCAGTGCAGCAGCTTGCGCAGGACCGTCCGCAGCGGGCGATGCGCGTGCGACTCGCTCTTCGCGTCCACGCGGCCGAAGCGGTCGGTCTGCCCGGTCGCGAACGAGGTGGCGCCGCCGCCGCCGAACCGTCCGGCCGTCGCGCCGCCGCCCGCCGTCACGGAGCGGCTGATCGGGCTGCGGGCCACGACGACGCCGTTGCTGGTCGACACGTCGCCGTCGCGCTCAATGCTGATATTGAAGTTGGTGGCGATGGCGGGTCCGAAGCGCGTGGCGACGGCGTTGCTGATCGAGAGCGACAGGCCGTCCTCATCGACGCCGACCGCCACGCCGCGGGCCAGGTTTACCGGACCACTGCGGCTGTCCGTGCGGGCGAAACCGACGCGGCCGTCGTATTCGGCCGTGGCGGCCGCATAGCCGTCGCGCCGCAGGCCGTTGCTGGCGGCGGCGGCGGAAGTCTCGGCGTCGCTGGCCAGGGCTGTGGTCAGGCCGACGTTCGCGGCCAGCAGCGTCAGGATCGCGATGTGCGTCTTGATGTTCCTCATGGTCGTCTCCTTCGCGTCTCTACGCCGTTACTGACGGCCGGGGGCGGCCGGGTATTCTGGCCAGGACCCGCCTTTCAGGCCGTCCGGGCGCCCCTGCCTCTGGCGGGCCATTTGCAGGATAATCCGCCACGGCAACTGTCCACCGCCAGGAGCCAGCATGTTTACGATCACCGCCGACACGATCCTTCCCTGCACCGTCACCGGCTCGTGGCCGCGGCCGCGCTGGATGGACGTCAGCCTGTGGGGCCGGCCACTCGACACGTGCATGCTGGACGTGCGCTTCCGCGAGAAATTCAGCGACGCCATGGCGGTCGTGCTCAGCGACCAGGAGCGGGCCGGGCTGGACATCCTCACGCACGGCGACCTGCACTGCGACGAGGACTACGCCGGCCGCTCGTGGCACCACTACCCGCTGCAGCGCTGGGCCGGGTTCGCGGGCGACCAGCTCCAGTCGTGGCAGACGCGCTCGCCGTGGCTGAAGTACCCGCCGGGCACGCTGCTGAACGAGATCTACACGGGCTGGCGCTGGCCGCGGGTGGTGGACAAGATCGAGCACCGGCCGCTGGATTACCCGAAGATCTGGCGCCTCGCCCAGGCCAAGACCCGCAAGCCGGTGCGCTTCGGCACATGCTGCTCGCAGGTGATGGGGCTGTTTCTGGACATCCACACGCCGAAGTACAAGGACAAGCGGCAGGTGCTGTGGGACATGGCCGAGGCGATGAACCGCGAGCTGCTGGCCCTGCGCGACGCCGGCTGCCGCTGCATCCAGGTCGAGGAGCCGTGCCTGCACTTCATGGCCAACACGTTCGGGCGCGAGCACGAGGAGGTGCGCTGGTTTCTGGAGTGCTACAACCGCGAGGTGCAGGGGCTGGACGACGTCGAGGTTTGGATCCACACCTGCTGGGGCAACCCGAACATGCAGCGCGTGATCGAGAACGACAGCTACGCCGCCTCGCTGGAGATGTACCTGCTCGAATGCCGCGGCGACGTGTGGACCATGGAGACCAAGGACCGCGGCCTGCGCGAGATCGAGCTGCTGGCGCCGCTGCTGAAGGACAGCCGCAAGAAGGTGTGCATCGGGGCGGTCAGCCACCGCACGTTGCAGGTCGAGCGGCCGGAGGACGTGGCGGCGACCGTGCGGCACGCGCTCAGGTACGTGCCGGCGGAGCGGCTGATCGTGTCCACGGATTGCGGCTTCGGCCGGCAGGGCTGCAACCGCGAGATCGCGTTCTTCAAGTCGACCGCCATCGCGCAGGGCTGCAACCTCGTGCGCAAGGAGCTGGGCCTGCCGACGACGTACGTGCCGGCGGCGGATGCGGCGCTGCAGACGGACATCGTGCCGGACCAGCCGGGATGAGGACAAACGCGCAGGCTGCGGACAAGCCGCCTCGGCCTGGCCTGACATGAGACTACCGAGGACAGGGTCCACTGCCGGCCGGCCATTTCGAACGTTCGTGGCGGAGGTCGGGGGGTGAGCCCGAGCAGCCAGTGCCGGGAACCGACGGAACGGCGCTGCGACGAATCACCGGACGACTGCGAACGGGGCGTTGATTATTCACAAACCGTACTCGGGCCAGCGCCGCGTCACCAGCTCCTTGATTTCCCGGCTCATCTCGATCTCCTCCGGCCACTGGCGAACCGCGCCCTCGCCCGCGATCTTCCGCGTCGCGTCGATGCCCATCTTGCTGCCGGCGCCGCAGAAGGGCGCGGCGTGGTCGAGGATGTCCAGCGGGCCGTCGACGAACAGGATGTCGCGCTTCGGGTCCGTGTTGGCGCACAGGTGGAACAGCACCGCCTGCTCGTCCTGCACGTCCACGTCGTGGTCCACCACCACGATGATCTTCGTGAACGCCATCTGCCCCGCGCCCCAGATCGCGCTCATCACCCGCCGCGCCTGGTACGGGTACTCCTTGCGGATCTTCACGAACGCGCAGTTGTGGAAGCAGCCGAACATCGGCAGGTTGTAGTCCAGGATGTCCGGAATCAGCATCTGCACCAGCGGCAGGAACAGCCGCTCGGTCGCCTTGCCCAGCCAGAAGTCCTCCTGCGGCGGCTTGCCGACGATCGTGGTCGGGTAGATCGGGTTACGGCGGTGCGTGATCGCGGTGACGTGCAGGCGCGGGTACAGGTCGGCCAGCGAATAGAAGCCGGTGTGGTCGCCGAAGGGGCCTTCGAGGATCGGCTGCTCGGCGGGGTCGATGTAGCCCTCGACGACCACCTCGGCGGTTGCGGGCACCTCCAGCTCGGGCTGCGTCACGCAGCGCACCAGCTCGAGCGCGGAGCCTTGCAGGAACCCAGCGAACAGACACTCGTCCATCTCCGGCGGCAGCGGGCACGTGCCGGCATACGGCATGACCGCCGGGCCGCCGAAGGAGACCGCGATGGGCATGCGCTTCCCGAGCCGCTGGTACATGCGGAAGTGCCGGGCACCGTCGTGGTGCATGTGCCAGTGCATGGCGGCGAGCCTGGGGGCGAAGAGCTGCACGCGGTAGGTGCCGACGTTCCGCTCGCCGGTCTCGGGGTTCTTGGTGAAGACGTTCGTGAGCGTCAGATAGCGCCCGGTCCCGCGCTCCTGGTTCTGCGCCAACCAGTCGCGCACGTGCGGATAGAGGTTCCGCGTCACGTCGCCGTCGCCGGGCCAGCATTGGATCGCCGGCAGCTTCGACAGGTCGGCGTCGTCGGTGTGCACGACCTCCTGGCAGATTCCGCGGCGGACGATCCTGGGCGGCAGGCTTCCGAGCTGGGCCAGCTCGGGCAGCCTGCGGAGCTTGTCCATGAGCGTGGTCGGGATCTCGGGCTTGATGAGCGCCTTGACGCGCTCTGCCACCTGCTCGAACGACTCGGCCCCGAGCGCCAGGCACATGCGCTCTTTCGTGCCGTACGTGTTGATCAGCACGGGCCAGTCGTGGCCCTTGACGCGCTCAAACAGCAGCGCCGGGCCGGCGGCCTTGGTCACGCGGTCCGTGATCTCGCTGATCTCCAGGATCGGATCGACCGGAACGGTGATGCGCTTCAGCCAGCCACGCTGCTCCAGCTCCCGCACGAATGATTGCAGATCGGGCGCGGGCACAGGCGATCTCCTTGCGGCGCGACGTCGGCGCCGGTCGCGAAGTATAGGAATGCCGGGCCGGTCACGATACGCGCGCCGAACTCGAGGCCAGGTTCACTCCCGCCGGCGGCGCTTGTCTTCGCGCGGCCTTGTCAGATGGTTCTGGGCGCCGCTCACATTCCGCAACCGCAGGCGGGCCGGCTGCCGGCTACGATCGCGGTCGAGCGGACGTACAATACGCGCAAGGGGGCGGCTCGAAGGTGGGCGCGGCTTCCAGGTACGCGGCGATGGGCTGGGAACAGCGCGACTACTGGCAGGAATCCCAAGGCGCCCGGCGCGTCGACTGGCGGGCGCTGACCCCGCGCGGCGGCACGCTGGCGCTGCTCGTGCTGCACACCGCTGGTTTTCTGTCAACGGTGTTTTTCTTCGCGCAGGTCGGGCAGCGCGCGGCGGCGCTTCTGCTGCTGGGCGCAGGCCCGGACAGCCTGGCGCGGCCGCACCCGCTGGCCATCCTGCTGCACCCGCTGGCCAGCCCGGACCTGCTGGCGTTCGTGCTGACCGCTTTGGTGATCTGGATGCTCGGCGGGCGGATTGAGATCGCCCTCGGTGCGCGGGCCCTGCTGGCGCACTACGTTGCGGGCAACCTCCTGGCCGGCCTGGCGTACTTCCTGGTCGCGCAGGCCTCGCCGCCGCTCGCGCTCGCGCCGCTGTACACGCCGATCGGCGCCATGGCGGCCTGGTGCGTGCTGCTGGGGCGACGACTGCCGTATGACGTGGTCGATTTCTTCGGCCGGGTGGTGCCGCTGTGGAAGATGACGGCGATTCTCGCGGCGGTCGCGGTTGCGTTGAAGCTCATCAGCGCGAAGCTGGGCGCCGGCGCATGGCTGGCCGCGGTGGCAGCCAGCGCCGCGGCGCCGTATGCCGTCGAGCTGCTCACGAGCCTGCGTGGACGCTTCCGTGCACGGCTGCGGCGCCCGCTGCGCGGGGCGCCCCGCGTCCGACCGCGCCCCACGCCCCCGGCGGACGAGCCGCCGATCGATGACATCCTGGCCAAAATCAGCCGCCAGGGCATTCAGTCGTTGACGCCGACGGAGCGCGCGCGGCTCGAGGCTGCGCGGCGGGTCAAGCTCGGCGGGGCGTCGGCGTCCGCCAAACGGCGGGCATGACGCCCGGCCCGACTCTCATGCGGTAGCCCCGTAAAGGCAGAGCGTTGCGCCACCATGCTGCCAACGCAGATCCGCCGATGCGGCGCACCCCCGGCAGCGTTGGTGGGACGCATCCACGAGCATATAATGCAGGGTTGGGCGCGGCGGCTGGTCCGCCGCGGCGTGCTGGGCCTGGGAATCGGGCTGCATGGCGTCGCAATCGACATCTGAGCGCACCCGCCGAATCCTGGTGCTGGCCGGCGGCGCGCATAGCGACGCGCAACTGCTGGACTGGCTTTCGGAACAGACCGACGCGCGGCTCGTGCACACGCTGGACGAGGCCGTCGCGGAACTGCGCTCCAGCCCCTTCGACCTGGTCGTCACCGACGCCTTGGAACTGCTGCCGCTCACCTGGGCGGGGCAGCAGGACCTGCCGCAGACCGCCATCGAGCGCGTCGGGCAGGGCATCTGCATCGTCGATCGGGACGGCCGTCTAGTGTGGGCCAACGCCCGCTTCCGCTCCTATCCGCCGGTCGTGCACGACACGCTGCTGGCCGCGTGCACGGAGCAGTGTCGGCGGCTCGACGCCGCACGGGGCGACGGCGCGCCGCGGCGGCAGCAGGTCTACGCGGGCGCGGAATACGCCTTCGAGCTGGCGGTCTCGCCCCTGGGCGAGGTCAGCGCGGGCGTCGAGCGGGTGGTGGCGCTAGCGTGGGACGTCTCCCGCACGCGCCGTACGCAGGAACGGATCGACGCCATCGACGCCGCCGGGCGCGAACTGGTCAGCCTCGACGCGGACGCCTTGGCGGAAATGGACATCGGCGAGCGGTTGCGGCTGCTGGAAGAGAAAGTGGTCCACTACGGTCATGAGCTGCTGCACTTCGACCACTTCGCCATCCGCATCCTGGACCAGGAGACCAACCGCCTGGACGTGCTGTTGTCCAGCGGGATGCCGGCCGAGGCCGACCTGGTGCAGATGCTTGCGGAGGCGGAGAACCAGGGGATCAGCGGCTACGTGGCGGCTACGGGCCGCGCGTACATCTGCCCCGACGTGTCGAAGGACCCGCGCTACCTGGCCGGGTTGGCGGGCGCCCGCTCGTCGCTGACGGTGCCGCTCAGCCTGCACGACCGGGTCATCGGCATCCTCAACGTCGAGTCCGACCAGCTCGACGCGTTCACCGAAGAAGACCGTCAGTTCGCCGAGATCTTCGCCCGCTACGTGGCCCTGGCGTTGCACATCCTGCAACTGCTGGTGGTGGAGCGGCGGGCGACGACCGGGCAGATTGCGGCGGACGTGGAAGCGGAGCTGGCCGGGCGGCTGAATCGGATCACGGCCGAACTGACGCGGACCGTGCAGGAGCGGACATTGGACCCCGGCCTGCGGGCCGAGCTGGAGTCGGTCGTGGCCGAAGTCGAGCGGACCAAGTTGGCCCTGCGTTCGCTGGCCGAGCCGACCGGGGGCGTCACCGGGCTGCTCCCGACCGCCGTGCAGCGCGACCCGCTGCTGGACGGCAAGCGCGTGCTGGTGGCGGACGACGAGGACATCATCCGCGAGACGATCTCGGACGTGATCACCAAGCTCGGCGCGGTGACCGTGATGGCCGCCGACGGAATCGAGGCCGCCGCCCTGCTGCAGTCGCAGCATTTCGATCTGGTGCTGTCCGACATCAAGATGCCGCACAAGAACGGCTATGAGGTGTTCTCGGCGGCGCGGCAGTTCAGCCCGCGCTGCCCGGTGATCCTGATCACCGGCTTCGGCTACGATCCCAATCACTCGGTCGTGCGGGCCAGCAAGGAAGGGCTGGCCGGCGTCCTGTTCAAGCCGTTCAAGGTCGATCAGATGCTCGACACCGTCCGCAACGCCCTGCGGGCCGCCGCCGCTCCGCACTGACCGCCGGCATGCCGCGGCGCAACGTCGCCTGGGACCGCCGATGCGCCACTTTCTGACAGGGCTGGGGGCCATCCTGTGCGCGATCGGGTGCGAGCGTGCGCCCCGCAGCGGGCCGTCGGACCTACAGACGCCCACGGCTCCGGAGGAGCGATACGCTGGTTCCACGGTCTGTCGCGAGTGCCATGTCGAGCAATACCGCGCGTGGGCAACCAGCCACCATGCCCTGGCGGAGCGCACCGTCCAGGGCGACATCGACGACGACACGTTTGCGCCCGCGGAGGCTATCCCCCACGGCTCGTTCGTCAGCCAGGTTCGCCAGCGCGAGGGGCGCTTTGAGATCGTCACCGTCGCGCGCGATGGGCAGGTCCGGCCGTTCCCGGTCGCGCGCCTCATCGGCCGCCGCCCGCTGCGCCAGCTCCTCGTGCCGGCCGACGGCGGCCGCTGGCAGGTGTCGGAACTGGCGTTCGACCCGCAGCGCGGCGAATGGTTCGACGTGTTCGGCGAAGAGGACCGCCGGCCGGGCGAGTGGGGTCACTGGACCGGCCGCGGCATGACCTGGAACTCGATGTGCGCCGACTGCCACAACACCGACCTGCGCAAGGGCTACGACGACGCCGCCGACGCGTACTGCACGACCCGGGCCGAGATGGGCGTCGGCTGTGAAGCTTGCCACGGACCGGGTGAGGCGCACATCGAATGGCAACGGCGCGCTGCGGCGAACTCCGCGCGACAGGCGGAGGATCCGTCACTGGCCACGCTGCGCCGCACGTACGATCCAGAGCGCGTGATCGATGTGTGTGCGGCGTGCCACTCGCGGCGGTCGGAGCTGCGCGAGCGGTTCATGGCCGGCGAGCCATTCCTGGATTCGTTCCTGCCGGTTCTGCCGGACCGCAGCGAGACCTGGTATGCCGACGGCCAGGTGCGCGAGGAGAACTACGAGTACGCGTCGTTCCGCATGAGCCGGATGTACGTCGAGGGCGTGCAATGCAGGGATTGCCACGAGCCGCACGCAGGCACTGTGCGGCAGACGGGCAACGATCTGTGCCTGCGCTGCCACGGCGAGGCCGGAGCCGGGCCAGTCATGGCCTGGCCGAGCCGCCCCATGACTGGGGCGGCTCCGATCGACCCGGCGGCGCACTCGTTTCACGACGTGACTCAGCCCGGCGGCCAGTGCGTCAACTGCCACATGCCGGTCACGGTGTACATGCAGCGACACCCGCGCCGCGACCACGGCTTCAGCATCCCGGACCCGCTGCTCACCCGACAGTTCGGCCTCCCCAACGCCTGCAACCGCTGCCACACCGACCGCGACGTGGAATGGGCGCTGCAAGCGGTCGAGCGCTGGTACGGCCAGCGCATGAACCGCCCCACGCGCGCGCGGGCGCAGCTCATCGCCCGCGTCCGGCGGCGCGAGCCGGGCATCGAGCGCGAGCTGTTGGCCGCCGTGCAGAGCGAAGCCCACCCGACCTGGCGGGCGATCCTGGCCGGCCTGTTGGATGAGCACCTGTCGCTGCCGCCGGTGCGCGGCGAGCTGATCCGGCTGTTGGGCGACGACGATGCGCTCGTGCGCCTGCGCTCAGCCCAGACACTGCGGCCGGTCGATGGAGCCGCGACTGCGGCGTTGCGCCGAGCGCTGAACGACCCATTGCGGGCGGTGCGGGTCGCAGCGGCGGCGTCCCTGGGGGCGGCGCAGGACGCCGGTCATCCTGCGGTCCGCGAGCTTCGCGAGTATCTGGAGCACAATGCGGATCAACCTGGGGGCGTCCTGCTGCTGGCGCAGTTCCTGCGCGAGCATGGCCAAGCCGAGCAGGCCGTCGCACGCTTGCAGCGCGCGATCGGCTGGCAGCCGGACGCTGACGCGCTGCACTATGAGCTGGGCGTGACGCTCTCACAGCTCGGCCGTCCGCGGGAGGCGGCGCGGGCGGTCGAGCGCGCCTGTCAGCTCTCGCCGCAAGAGCCGCAGTGGTGGTTCGGGCTGGGCCTGGCGCGGGCTGAGGCCGGCGAGCAGTCGGGTGCGATCGAGGCGTTGCGGCGGGCTTGCGAGCTCGACCCGCGGTTCACGCGCGCCTGGTACAACCTCGCGCTTCTGCAAAACGCTGGCGGCGAGCGCGACGCGGCGCTGACGGCCATCGAACGCGTACTGGAGCTAGAGCCGGAGAACGCCGAGTACTGGTTCACGCGGGCGGTCATGCTGCGGGACGCCGGCCGCCACGACGAGGCCCGCGACGCGGCGCGCCAGTGCCTGCGCCTCGCTCCCGACCATGCCGAAGCGATGAGTTTGCTCGCGTCTCTGGAAGGCCGCCCGAAGCGGCCATGAAGCGCGGGCGCCGCGAGTGGCTACAGCCGGCCGGGCTTGTTCAACACGAGCAGCTTGATCTCCGTCATCTCCTCGATCGCGAAGCGCACGCCCTCGCGCCCCTGGCCGCTGTGCTTCACGCCGCCATACGGCATGCTGTCCACCCGAAAACTGGGCACGTCGTTGATCACCACGCCGCCGACCTCCAGCTCGTCGTACGCGTAGAACGCGTGGTCCAGGTTTCGCGTGAACACGCCCGCCTGAAGGCCGAAGTCGCTGTCGTTCGCCACCCGCACGGCCTGCGCGAACGAATCGAACGGCGTCAGCGTCGCCACCGGCCCGAACACCTCCTGACAACTCACCTTCTGCCGCGAATCGACGTTCTCCAGGTACGTGGCTTCGTAGAACGCGCCGCGCCGCTTGCCGCCGCACAGTACCCGCGCCCCGGCCGCGACCGCTTCATTCACCCACGTCTCGACGCGTCGGGCGGCCCCCTCGCTGATCAACGGGCCGAGGAACGTGCTCTCCTCCAGCGGGTCGCCGGCTTTCAGACGTGCAGCGCGCTCGACCAATCGGCGTTTGAGATCGTCGTAGACCTCGCGGTGAGCGAGAATCCGCTGCACGCTGATGCAGCTCTGCCCGGACTGGAAGAACGCGCCGAACGTGATCCGCTCGGCGGCGAAGTCCAGGTCGGCGTCGCGATCCACGATGCACGCCGCGTTGCCGCCCAGCTCCAGCGTGACGCGCTTGCGGCCGGCCCGCGACTTGAGCTTCCAGCCGACTTGCGGCGAGCCGGTGAAGCTCAGCAGCTTGAGCCGCTCGTCCTCGACCAGCGGGCCGGCGTCCTCCGGCAGGCACGGCAGCACGGAGAACGCGCCCGCCGGCAGGTCGGTCTCGGCGAGGATTTCCGCCAGAAGCAGCGCGCCGATCGGCGTCTGCGAGGCCGGCTTGAGCACCCACGGGCAGGCGGCCGCGATCGCCGGCGCCACCTTGTGCGCCACCAGGTTCATCGGGAAGTTGAACGGAGTGATGAAGCTGCAAGGGCCGATCGGAAAGCGCCGCCAGATGCTCTCGTAGCCCTCGGCCCGCGGGCTGATGTCCAACGGCAGCCACTCGCCGGTGATGCGCGTCGCCTCCTCGGCCGCGATGCGGAACGTGTCGATCAGCCGCGTGACTTCGCCGCGGGCGTCGCGGATCGGCTTTCCGGCCTCGATCGCCAGCACGCGCGACAGCTCCTCGTGCCGCTGCTGCACGCGCTGCACGACATGCTGGAGCACGTCGCGCCGGCGAAAGGCCGGCAGTTTGCGCGTGTGCTCGAGAGCGGCGACGGCGGCGGCGATGGCCTGGTCGATCATGGCCGCGTCGGCACGGCTGACGCGTGCGGCCGGCTGGCCGGTGTACTTGTTGGTCACGACCAGCGTCCGGCTGCCCGCGGTCGGTTGTCCAGCGACGTAGCACGGATATGATTCGCGGAGCATCGGTGATCTCCGGTCCTTCGCAAGGCATGATACCGACAGAGCGCGGCAACCGTGCGGGTGGCTGGCTGCGTACTCTGCTCGTATTCCTGGCCGCGCTGGCTGTCTACGCCGGCTCCGCTCAGATCGTGCAGCGCTTCCGACCGGGGCAGGCGTACTTCCCTGCGCTGGCGGCGGCGTTTCTGGACGGCCGGCTGCACCTGGCCAACCCGCGCGACGTGCACGACCTCACCGAGCACAACGGGCGCTGGTACGTCCCGTTCCCGCCGCTGCCGGCGCTGCTCATGTTGCCGTGGGTGGCGTTTGCGGGCGCGAAGGCCACGAACCCCGTCTGGTTTTCGATCGTGTTCAGCGCGGTCAGCGTGGCCGCCGTCGACCGCCTGCTGCACGAGCTGGCGCGGCGCGGCTGGATCGCGCTGCGCGGCGGCGGCCGGCTGTGGCTGACGGCGCTGTTCGCCGTCGGCTGCGTGAACTGGTACGTCTCGCTCCACGGGGCAGTGTGGCAGATGGGGCAGGTGTGCACGCTGGTGTTCATAGCGCTCGCCGCATGGCTGGCGGCGGCGTACGCGTCGCCGTGGCCCACGGCGACGGCGCTGGCGCTGGCGCTGCTCGGGCGGCCGAACGTGATCTTCATCTGGCCGCTGCTGGCGGGCATCGCGGCCCAGCGGTTTCGGGACGCAGAGGGGCGGCTGGATCGCGGCCGCTGGCTGCGCTGGTGCGCGTGCTCGTGCGTCCCGCTGGCGCTCAGCGTCGGAGCGCTGCTGTGGTACAACCGGGCACGTTTCGAGAACCCGCTGGACTTCGGCTACGCGCGCCAGAATGTCGACGTCAGCCTGCGCGAGCGCATCGCGCACCACGGCCTGTTCAGCCTGCATTACGTGCCCACCAACGCGCGCGTCATGTTCGCCGGCTTGCCCAAGTGGCAGCCGCAGCGCCCGTGGCTGCGACCCGACGATGTCGGCATGAGCATCTTTCTGACCACGCCGGCGCTGGTGTATCTCGTGCTCGCCCGCCGCCGCGACCCGCTCACGCTCGGCGCCTGGCTGGCGGCCGGCTTGCTGCTGGCGCCGCTGCTGACGTACTACAACACCGGCTGGATGCAGTTCGGCTATCGCTTCCTGCTCGATTTGATTCTGCCGCTGGTGGTATTGTTGGCGATCGCCGCCCGCCAACGCGTCTCCTGGCTGATGCGCACGCTGATCCTGCTCGGCGTGGTCGTCAACGCCTGGGGCGTGCTGTGGACGTTCACGCCATGGCTGGGGGAGTGAAGGCGAATGGTCGGCACGGCGGACCCTACTACTGCAATTCGGCGCCACGTCGGCCACGCGGGACGCCACAGGGGCTGTGCAGGCTGCGTTGCTCGTCGATCGTTTTTTCGCCGCGCGCCATGGAAGAAAGGCTCGAACTCATTTGCACGGAACGAGCCGTCAGAACCCCGCCCGCCAAGGGCGGGGCCGACTCCCGGTCCTTGGCGGACCGGGTTCTGATAGCAGCTCTAATCGTCCTGGCCGCGCTCCAGCCGGCGGTTCTCCAGCTCCAGCTCACGCTTGTCGCCCTCCAGTTCCTGGACGCGGCGCTGCAGCCGGCGGATTTCGGCGTACGCGCGTGCCAACTCCTGCCGGGCCTGCTCGTGGCTGGATGTGGGCGGCACCTCACGGGCATCGACCGGCTCGCGGCCGCCGATGGTGATCTGTTCGGGCGCCTTGACCGAGACGCAGCCGGCGGCGAGCAGAACGGCGCTCAGGGTACACGCGAGAGCGAAAACGAATGCCACGCGGGCGGTTCGCATGCTGAAGCTCACAGCCCTCTACGCCGGCACCCAGGCCAGATCGAGGATCGTATTCGTCGGATTCTTCGTGTTGAAGACCGCCTTGACCCTCATGCCGATCTCGGGCGTGCCCTCTTTCATCCAGCTCATCAGCTTGGTGCAGACGCTTTCGATCTCGACGCTGATCAGCGGCGTGCCCTCGGGCAGACGGAAGGGGGCCCCGGGATACTTGACCACCGAGTGCGTGTAGATCGTGCCCTGCTGCGGCGCCTCCACCCATTCCATGTCATGCCAGCAGTCGGGGCACTCGCAGCGCGGCGGGAGCCAGAGGCGCTTTTCGGCGCAATCCGGGTTGGTGCAGCGCGTCGCGAGCAGCTTGCGCTCGCGCAAGCCCCTGAAGAACCGGCCCCAGCCGCCGTAGCTGTGAAGGTGGTACCAGTCCTTGGGGTTCTTGATGACCAGCGGGTCGTTCTTGAGTATCTCGGCCGTTCGCGTGGGCCAGTCGATTGCCACGGAGTGCTCCCGGTTACGGTTTCTCCACAATCGCACACGTTACGTGACTGCCGGTGCCGGCGTGGCTGATCGCGCAACCGCGGCGCGCATCCTTGACCTGCAAGCTCCGCCAGTCCGCTGGCTTCGTCTTGCCGTAGCGCTGCCAGCGCTCAGGGTCGCCGTGAAACTTGTCGTACTTGCCCTGCAACTGCCAGAGCAGCTCGACGATCTGGAAGATGCCGGTGGCCCCGACGGCATGCATGGTGCCGATCAGCCCGCCGGAAAGGTTGGTCGGCAGCCTGCCTTCGAAGTAGGCGTCGCCGGACTCGATGAACTCCCGCCCGCGGCCGTAGGGCCGCAGGCCGATGTCCTCGTAGGTCTGCACGTCGCTGATGGTGAACGCGTCGTGCGTCTCGAGAATGTCGAAATCCTCCAGCGGGTCCTGGATGCCGGCCATGTGGTACGCCAGGTACGCCGCCATCCGCGAGGCCAGAAACGAGCTGAAACCCGGCCAGTCGTAGCGCTTGCCTTCGAAGTAGTCCCGGTAGGTCTCCTCAGTCTCGTTGGGCAGCAGCAGAATCGGCATGTGCCGCCGGTCCGCAGTGCGCAGCGTGTGCGACCCGCCGCAGATCGCCTTGAGCTGAATCGGCTGATCGGTCAGTTGATAAGCGGTCTGCTCGTCGGCCAGGACCAGCACGGCCGCCCCGACGCTCATCACGCAGCACTCCAGGAACGAGAGCGGGTCGGAGACGATCTCGTTGCGCAGGATGTCCTCGACCGTGTATCGGCCCGGGTTCTGCGAGTACGGCGAATACCGGGCGTACTCGTGGTTCTTGCACGCGATGCGGGCCAGCGTCTCGCGCGGCACGTTGTTCTCGTACTGATAACGCTGCGCCATCAGCGCGTAGTACGCCGCGTACATCCAGCCCAGCTCGCTCTCGAAATCCTTGCAGGCGGCGCTGGCGATGTACGAGTTGCCCACTTTCGTGCTGACCTCGTCCATCCGCTCCCAGCCCACCACCGGCACGCACGTCGCGTAGCCGCTGGCGACCGCCTGTGCCGCGGCCAGCACGGCCGACCCGCCGGTCGCTCCGCCGGTCTTGACCTCGATGTTGCCCAGCGGATCGAAACCCAGGTAATCGTGCACTTTCGCCGCCGCCAGGAGCTGATCGCCGAAATGGTCCGCGAACTGGGAGTAGACGCACCAGTTGACCATGCGGCGGAACTCCTCGGGCTCGACCTTCAGGTCGTTCTCCTCGACCGCCATCCGCATGGCTTCGGTACACAGCTCGCAGGTGTTCTTCTCGGGGTAGTGCTTGCGATAGTCGGTCAGTCCGCCGGCGACGACGTAGACGCGCTTCTCGAATCTCGGGATGCGCAGGTTCCCGGGTCCGAATCGGATCACGAGTCATCCCTTCCTGCCGAAGTTGCGAAGGATGCGGCCGAAGTCGTTCTCGCCGCGAAAAATTCCTCGGCCAGTGAGCTACGCTTCGACGCCCTTCGCGCGGGCGACGCCCTGTCGTGTGGAATCATCACCGCGATTATCACGCCGCCGCGCAGCGCTGGCAACTCACGCCGCGTGCCGCCGTCTGACGGGGTGAGCGCCAAGATCGTGGGTAAGGCGGCGCCCGCGTGGACGACCCGCTCAGGCCTGCGTCGGGAGCGCCGGGGTGCGGGCGGACGCCGGCGTCGGCGTGGCGACCGACGGCTGCGGCCGCGCGCCGCCCTGGTGTTGCTGCGTGAACTCGTCGCTGGCCAGCAGGGCCTGCATGATCTGGTCGCCGACGTTGTTCATGCCGCTGGGAGCATAGGGCACCATCATCACCGTGGCGTGCGCGCGCGTGCCGATGGCCGTCACGGAATCATAATGCTGCGTGAGCAGCACCATCTTGGTGGCCTCGGTGGGCGAGATGCCCGCTTCGGCGCAGGCCTCGACCGATTCCTTCAGACCGCGGGCGATGGCCAGGCGTTGGCGGGCGATGCCCACACCTTGCAGCTCCTTGGCGCGGGCCTCGGCCTCGGCCTCGGCGATCACGCGGATCTTCTGGGCCTCGGCCTCGTTGCGGGCGGCCTCGCGCAGCCGGGCGCTGGCGTTGACCTTGTTCATGGCCTTCTTCACTTCCGGGTCGGGCTGGATGTCGTTCACCAGCGCCTGCATGATCGTGTAGCCGAAGTCCGCCATGGTGGCTGCCAGCCGCTCCTTCACCGCCGCCGCGATCCGTTCCTTCTCGGAAAAGACGTTGTCCACCGGCATCTCCGGCACCAGGGCGCGGACGGTGTCGAACACGTAGGAGCTGATCTGCTGCTGGGGGTTCGTCAGCTTGTAGTGCGCGGCCTTGACCGCGTCCTCCGTCTCGCACACGAAGAACTGCACCGCGATCAGCACGTCCACGAACACGTCGTCCTTGGTCTTGCTCTCGACCTTGATCTCCAGCTCGCGCACGCGGTGCGTGACGCGGCCGGCGACCGAGTCGATCAGCGGCACCTTGAAGTTCAGCCCCGGACCGCAAACCTTGTTGAACCTCCCGAAGCGCTCCACCAGCGCGTGCGTCTGCTGCTCCACCGTGAACAGCCCGCTGAACAGGATGATCAGAAACAGCACCCCGGCCGCGATGGCCACAATCATCGTCGGCGACATAGCACACCTCCCGCTTGCAAGTCTGCCCTGGTCCTAGGACGTCTCCGCAAACGCAGCGGACTTCAACGCCACCCGCAGCACACGCATCGGCGCCGGCACCTGATACGACGGCACCTCGAAGCTCACCGTCGCGCCCGCCGGCAGCTCCTCCACCACCTGCTCCACGCGGAACAGCTCCACCCCGTCCCGACCCTCGCCGCTCACGATCAGTTCCACGTCCCGCAGGCCGTAGCCCCCGTTGAACAGCCGCACGCTCACACCCTCCGTACCGATGAGCTGCTGCCCACCCAGGGCCGACTCCCAGCGGAAATAAAGCTGGGCCGCGTCGGCGACGGGCACAAAGTCCGGCGGCACCGGCTGCGGGTGCGGGTGCGGCACGCGGCCGGGCCCGCTGTGGGCGTGCAGCTCGGTGTCCAGCACCATGCCGCAGTTGGCGCAGAAACGGGCGACGGGTCGGTTGGGCTTCTGGCAGCGCGGGCAGACGGTTTCCATGTTGCGACTTATCGGAGCGCGCCTGTCGACGGTCCCATCGGTTGATCGACTCCTGCCAGGGGAAATCTACTTCTTTCGCGGCCTGCCGCAACTATAAACCGATGCGCGACTTCTAAGGTCCACTGGCAGCCGCCGGGCTCTGTCCCGCGCATGGGCGACGCCCGGCGCGGAACCGAGCCGCCCCAGTCATGGGGCGGGCTTAACCGGGCCATCACTGGCCCGCCTCGGATGCCAGCCGCGCCGCCCGGCCGCCTTGTCCGTCAGGGCGCCTTCCGATAAGACTCGCGTACCTGGGTTTCGCGCGTCCCTGCGTAGCGTCGGCCCCCCGCGGCGCCCCCGTGGCCGACGTACGCGGTCAGGAAGCCTACGGCCGCCACGGGGGGGCGGTCGCTACCACACCCCGCGCGAAACTCTCGTGGTAGAAAGGGCGCTAGGCCGCAAGGGAGATGACCAAACCAGCGAGCCAATCGGGCGGTGCTGCCGATCAGCCGGCTGCTATTCGGCTTTCGTTCTCCTGGCAGATCGTGATGGTGGCGACGCTGGTGGGCCTCGCGCTGCGGATCGGGGCCGTGTTCTTCGCCCCCGTGCATTCCTACCTGCAGGACCATCTCGACAACATGGCCTGGGGCGACTGGGCCTGGCAACACGGGCCATGGAACATCTACGACGTGCCGCAGAACCAGCCCATCCTCATGTACGGGCCGCGCCCGCGGCAGCTCCCCGGACCCGTCGTCCGCGTCGCCCCGCACGCCTGCAACTACCCGCCCGCCGCCGCCTACCTCTTCTGGCTCAAAGGGGCCGCCTGGAATCTGCTCGGCGAAGACCGCACCGCCCTCCCGGTACCGGAGCGACTCATCGGAATCGTGCCCCCCGGCGTGAGCGAGGTGAGTTCGCGGTTGACGAACACGACGGTGGCCCGGTTCGCCGACGCGCTGCCCTCGCTGCTCTTCGACTTCCTGATGGCCTGGGGCATCGCCTGGCTGGTGCGGGCGCTGCGGCTCGAGCGGCCGTCCGATCTGGCGGCGGCCGCGGCCTACGCCGTCGCCGTGGTCGCGCCGCCGATCTTCCTCGACTCGGCCTTCTGGAATCAGGCCGATGCGTGGATCGGGTGTCTGTTGGTCTGGACCCTGTATTTCCTGCTCCGCGAGCGTTTCGCGTGGGCGGGCGTTCTGTACGGCGCCGCGCTGATGACCAAGGCGCAGGCCATCCTGCTCGCACCCGTACTGGCGTACATCTTCTTCGCGCTGCGGTTCATGCCGCGCGGATCGTGGCGGCGGGCGCTGGGGTTGCTGCGGATGGCGGCGGCGGCGGCGGTGGTGGCGGCGTTTCTCGCGCTGCCGTTCACGATCGTCGACGCGCGCAAGGACAACGGCGAGGGGGCGTTTCGGTGGTTCCAGCGCAGCTACGTCAGCACCCTGACCGCCGAGGACTACAACCGCACCACGATGAACGCGTTCAACATCTGGTGGCTGGATTACCTGTCGCAGGGTCCGCCGCGCGGCCGGCAGCAGCAGTTTGGGGAGTTCATCGATCCCAGCCGCACGCTGTTGGGTATCCGCAAGGATCGGCTGGGGCTGGGGCTGCTGGCGGCCAGCATCGTCGTGACGTGGGTGCTGTGCGCGCGGCGCTGGCGCTGGGCGCCGGAGTCGTGGCTGGCGTGCGCGTATCTGGTGCTCTTTGCCAGCTTCCTGCTGCCTACCAAGGTGCACGAGCGCTACATCTACTTCTGCATCCCGTTCCTGATCGCCCTGGCGGTGCATTCGCCGCGCTGGCTGCCGGCGCTGGCGGCGCTGCTGATCGTCGGCACGTTTGAGATGACCTCCTTCCGCTGGGCGGGCGAGTTCGACTACCGCAACGAGACCTTGGCGCTGGCGCTGCTGGCCGTGCTGGCGTTTGTGTACTCGCTCGTGCTGCTCGTGCCGCGCGTCCGCCCGGCGGCGCCGGCTGCGCCTGCGCGGGGCCGGCGATAGCCGCCGCGAGCCGCACGAAAACGAGCGGACCGGCGCCGGGCGGAGCCGCCCGGGCCGGTCCTGCGTCGATCTGGCGAACGAAGCTCGGAGCTACTCGGTCAGGAGCACGCGGCCCAATTGCCGGTGCGTGGACGGAGCGCCGTCGTTCACCACCACCGATCCGCCCGCGTACGGGACCGGCTGGACCACCAGGCCTTCGCCGTTCGGGCCGCTGGTGATGTCTACCTTCATGATCCGCGCGAAACGCAGGCCCACGTTACGGTAGACCGCATTGCTGCCCATCTTGACGGCGTCGTCGTGCACGAAGAAGCCGACCACGTCGCCGATGCGCTGGTCCAGGGCGGCCTTGATGCTGGTGGTCATGCCCGTGGCGCCCGGGATCGGATACGTGACCGGGTCGCCGCTGTCGTTAAAATACTCGATCGTCGTGTCGCCGAAGACGTTCGTGATCAGGTCGCCGGAGATGCCATTGAGAATGTTGGTGGACGCGGTCGCCGCATCGACGCCGCCGAAATCCAGCAGCCCGAAGTTGCCGGCGCCTTCCGGCTCGTAGACCGTGTCGCCGCTGCTCAACCTGTACCCCCTGTTCTTGGTGGTCTTGATGCGCCAGGGGTAGAGCTTGACCTCGTTGACCCCGTCCGAGCCGCGGCCGACGCTGCCGTCGTACATGTACTCATCCGTGCCGCTGCTGAGCAGCATGTCGTCGTACAGGGCGACGTTGATGGTGATCGGGATCAGCGTGGGGAAATCCCTGCTCTCCGTATCGAACCCCGAAAACTGGTCGTTCACGCTCGCCACCGCCCGCGCCGTCACGCCGCCCTCGTGCCGCCCGAAGGCCCGCGCGAACAGAAACGCGATCGGCCCGTTCGCGCTGCCCGGCGTCCGCCGCACAATCACCTCCACGGCGTTGAAGGGCTGGTCCCCGGAGGTGTCCAGCGGCGCGCGCGGGTGCTGGAAATCGTGGTAGCCGAGGGTGATGTCGGCGTCCTCGAGGAGCGTGCCGGCCTTGCGCGTCTCGTTGCGGTACGAGAATTCCTTGGCCCGCTCGTGGACGGCGTATTCCACCTCGCTGGGGTCGCGGGCCAGACCCTCGTCGGTGAAGTACGCCGACGCGCCCGCGAGCGCCGCGGCGTCCGCCGCCCGCTGCAGCTCGGCGCGGGCCGCGTACATCTGCCCGAGATCGATCGCGATCGCGGCGAAGGCGAAGATCATGACCAGTGAGACGGCCGTAAGCACGGCGACGGCGGCGCGCCGCTGTGTACGGTGACCAGGGCGAGTAATGCGCATGGGACGCCTCTCCAAGAGCAACAAGACTTCCTGATAGCCCCGTTTCCAGCGGCGCTCGTGCCGGCCGGGCAGCGCGACCATCCGCCGACGCCACGTCGGCGGACTCGTACGCTTTGCGTCCCATTCTTGCGAATGGTTTGCCCACGGGTTGTCGTCCAAGTTTTCGATTCGTTTTGCGCAAAGGCAAGTTGTCGCGACGCTTTTTTGCGCGAGAGGATTGCACGCGTCGCGGTTGGCCGCCGCCTGCGTGTTTTTTCGGACACTGCTCGCGCGGCTCCGGTCCGAGAACGCGTCGGGCGTGCACGGCCCGCTGCGCCACCGCCCGCGACGCCTCCTGGACCGCCTCCGCCAGCGTCGGGTGCGCGTGCGACGTGCGGGCGATGTCCTCGCTGCCGGCGCCGAACTCGATCGCGGCGACGGCTTCCGCGATCAGGTCGCCGCCCCGCGGCCCGATGATGTGCACGCCCAGCACGCGGTCGGCCTGCGCGTCCGCCAGAACCTTCACCCAGCCGTCGCTCCAGCCCAAAGATGCGGCTATGCGCTCAAAGGCGCCCGGCGGTCGGCCTACCGACCCGTGTGGCCGAAGCCGCCGGGGCCGCGCGGCGTGTCGCTCAGCTCCTCGACTTCGACGACCTCGACCTGTTCGACTTTCTGGATCACGAGCTGGGCGATGCGCGTGCCGCGCTCGACGGTGAACGGTTCGCGTGAGACGTTGCCGACGACGACCTGCAGCTCGCCGCGGTAATCGGCGTCGATCGTGCCAGGGGCGTTGGGCAGCATCAGGCCGTGCCGCAGCCCCAGCCCGCTGCGCATGCGCACCTGGCCCTCGTAGCCGGGCGGAATCTCGAGGAACAGCGCCGTCGGTACGGCCTTGATCTCGCCCGGTGCGATCGTGATCGGCTCCGCGTTGGCCGCATACAGGTCCATACCCGCCGCGTGCGCGCTCATGTATGCCGGCAACGGGAGGTCCCGCGCATCGGGTTTGCGACGCACCTTGAGGATGGGCTTCATGGTCTCCCCTGCGTAGCGACGGAAGTATACCGCAGTCGCGCGCGGCCCCCGGCGCAGCTCGTCGAACGGACGGCGGAACAGGAGGCCATTCGGCTTGGCCTGGTTGGCCGGCTCGGCCATAATGCCGACGGCGAGCGGAGGATCACGCGGCATCCGGCCGCGATCCGACGGGCGATCCGGGAATGCCAAGCGTCAGCTTCACGCAGAACATCCAGCGGCATGTGCAGTGCCCGACGGTCGAGGTGGCTGGAACCACCGTGCGCGACGTGCTCGACGCCGTCTTCCAGGGCAACCAGCGCGCCCGCGGCTACGTGCTGGACGAGCAGGGCGCCGTGCGGCGGCACGTGGTCGTTTTCGTCAACGGCAAGCCCATCCGCGACCGCGAGCACCTCAGCGACGCCGTGCCGCCCGACGCGGAAGTGTACGTGATGCAGGCGCTCTCCGGTGGCTGACGGCACCGCGGCCCGATCCGAGCCGCGACCGTAAGGGAGCGTTCCGTGTCCGGACGGTAGCCTCGCTCACGCTCGCGGCTCTGATCGGCGCCGCTCATCTGTGCAACCTCGTGTAGGAGTGGGTTCATGAGTCCACGCGTTTTCGTCGCCACCAGAAAGGGCCTGTTCACGTTTGAGCGCAGCGGCAGCGCGTCGCAGCCGTGGAAGATCGCGCAGACCGCGTTCCTGGGCGACAACTGCCCTATGTTCCTGCACGATCGCCGCGATGGCGCGCTGTACGCCGCCCTCAACCACGGCCACTTCGGCAACAAGCTCCATCGCTCAACCGATGGCGGCAAGAGCTGGACGGAGATCGGCGTGCCGGCCTACCCCGAGCGCCCGGCCGACTACCCCGACGAGACCAACCCGATGTCCGGCAAGCCCATCCCCTGGAAGCTGGAGCTGATCTGGTCGCTGGAGGCCGGCGGGCCCACGCAGAACGGTCGGCTGTGGTGCGGCACGCTGCCCGGTGGCCTCTTTCGCTCCGACGACCTCGGCCGGAACTGGGAGCTGGTCCGCTCGCTGTGGGACCATCCCCTGCGGCGGCAGTGGTTCGGCGGCGGCGCCGAGCTGCCCGGCATCCACTCCATCATTGTCGACCCGCGCAACGCCGAACGCGTCGTTGTCGGCGTGTCCTGCGGGGGCGTGTGGGTCACCAACAACGACGGCCAGACGTGGGCGTGCCAGGCCGATGGGATGCGGGCGGAGTACATGCCGCCGGAACAGGCCGGCACGCCGCACATCCAGGACGCGCACCGCGTGGTGCAGTGCCCGGCGATGCCGGAGGTGTTCTGGGCGCAGCATCACAACGGCATCTTCCGCACGACCGACGACTGCAAGAGCTGGTACGAGATCACGGCCGCGCAGCCGTCGGCGTTCGGCTTCGCCGTCGCCGTGCATCCGCGCGACGCGGACACGGCCTGGTTCGTGCCCGGCATCAAGGATGAGAAGCGCATCCCCGTGGACGGCAAGGTCGTTGTTTCACGGACGCGCGACGGCGGCAAGACGTTCGAGGTGCTGCGCAAGGGCCTGCCGCAGGAGCACGCCTACGACCTGACGCTCCGCCACGCGCTGGACATCGACACGACCGGCACGCTGCTCGCGTTCGGCTCGACCACCGGATCGGTGTGGCTGTCAGAAGACGGCGGCGACTCGTGGCTGACGCTGACCACGCACCTGCCGCCCGTGTATTGCGTGCGCATCGAGAAGTAGCGGGCACGTCCTCCTCAGAGCCCCTATCAAGACCCCGCGTAGCGGGTGACGCGGCACTCCCGCTAGCAGCAGTTTCGCCTCCCACGCCGC
>Ga0209172_10001388_pt1 | contig 52019 bp, 45 predicted proteins | sample LarsenN4metaG_FD_184113 | JGI IMG/M metagenome (GOLD analysis project Ga0209172, IMG submission 184113) | Hot spring sediment bacterial and archeal communities from British Columbia, Canada, to study Microbial Dark Matter (Phase II) - Larsen... ...
CAATTCGATCCGGGGACCGACTTCGACCATCTGGCCAAGGACGCGGTGGTGCACGTCACCCTCAGCTACACCATGACCGACCAGTTCGGCGCCGAGTCGAGCAGCACGGTGGACGTCACCGTCACCGGCACCAATGACGGCCCGCTGGCGGTGGCCGACAGCGCTGCCGGCACCGAGAACCAGCTGCTCAACATCGATGTGCTGGCCAACGACACCGACGTCGACGACGGCCATGTGTTGAGTCTGGTTGACGCCAGCGCGCCGGCCGGCATGGGCACAGCCAGCGTGGTGGACGGCAAGGTGGTGTTCAACCCGGGTAGCGACTTCGACCATCTGGCCAAGGACGCGGTGGTGCACGTCACCCTCAGCTACACCATGACCGACCAGTTCGGCGCCGAGTCGAGCAGCACAGTGGACGTCACCGTCACCGGCACCAATGACGCGCCAGTGGCGGTGGCCGACACCGCTGCCGGCACCGAGAACCAGCTGCTCAACATCGACGTGCTGACCAACGACACCGACGTCGATGACGGCCACGTGCTGAGTCTGGTCAGCGCCAGCGCGCCGGCCGGCATGGGCAGCGCCAGCGTGGTCGGTGGCCAGCTGCAATTCGATCCGGGGACCGACTTCGACCATCTGGCCAAGGACGCGGTGGTACACGTCACCCTCAGCTACACCATGACCGACCAGTTCGGCGCCGAGTCGGGCAGCACGGTGGACGTCACCGTCACCGGCACCAATGACGCGCCGCTGGCGGTGGCCGATACCGCTGCCGGCAGCGAGAACCAGCTGCTCAACATCGACGTGCTGGCCAACGACACCGACGTCGACGACGGCCACGTGTTGAGTCTGGTCAGCGCCAGCGCGCCGGTAGGTATGGGCAGCGCCAGCGTGGTGGATGGCAAGGTGGTGTTCAACCCGGGGACCGACTTCGACCATCTGGCCAAGGACGCGGTGGTACACGTCACCCTCAGCTACACCATGACCGACCAGTTCGGTGCCGAGTCGGGCAGCACGGTGGACGTCACCGTCACCGGCACCAACGACGGGCCAGTGGCGGTGGCCGACAGCGCTGCCGGCACCGAAAACCAGCTGCTCAACATCGACGTGCTGGCCAACGACACCGACGTCGACGACGGCCACGTGCTGAGTCTGGTCAGCGCCAGCGCGCCGGCCGGCATGGGCACAGCCAGCGTGGTCGGTGGCCAGCTGCAATTCGATCCGGGGACCGACTTCGACCATCTGGCCAAGGACGCGGTGGTGCACGTCACCCTCAGCTACACCATGACCGACCAGTTCGGCGCCGAGTCGGGCAGCACGGTGGACGTCACCGTTACCGGCACCAATGACGCGCCGCTGGCGGTGGCCGATACGGCCGCCGGCAGCGAGAACCAGCTGCTCAACATCGACGTGCTGGCCAACGACACCGACGTCGACGACGGCCACGTGTTGAGTCTGGTCAGCGCTAGCGCACCGGCTGGCATGGGCAGTGCCAGCGTGGTCGGTGGCCAGCTGCAATTCGATCCGGGGACCGACTTCGACCATCTGGCCAAGGATGCGGTGGTACACGTTACCCTCAGCTACACCATGACCGACCAGTTCGGCGCCGAGTCGAGCAGCACGGTGGACGTCACCGTCACCGGCACCAACGATCTGGCAAGCATCACGGGGACAGCCAGTGGCAGCGTGCAAGAGGCCACCGCCTCCTCTGCCGGCGTGCCGACGACCGGCGGTGTGCTGCTGCTCAGCGATGTCGATGACGGCGAGGCGGTGTTCCAGCAACCTGCCAGTCTGGACGGGGTATACGGCAGCTTCACGCTGGATACCGGCAGTGGGGTGTGGAGCTATCAGCTGGACAACAACAGGGCGGCCACCCAGGCGCTGAATAGCGGCACCACGGTCTACGATACGCTGCTGGTGAAGTCGTACGATGGCACGGCGCAGCAGACCATCACGGTGTCGATCCAGGGGGCGACCGATAACTCGGCACCGCAATTCCTCAGTAGCGGCGTGCTGGTCAGCATGTTTGAGCATTTGCTGAATGCGGCGACGAGTCCGACCGGTTTTGCTTCCGCCCTGCTGGGCAGTGTCCTGGCCAGTGATGCCGATGGCAACGCCTTGACCTATAGCCTGCTGTCGGATGCGTCCGGCGGGGCGTTCCAGATGTCGGCGGGCGGGGTGGTGTCGGTCAAAGATCTGTCGCTGCTCGATTACGAGTCGGCGGCGCTGATTCCGGGGGGCGGTGGTGCCCGGGGCTATGCGCTGGAGGTGGCGGTCAGCGACGGGATTGCCGCACCGGTGACCACTACCCTGTATGTCGAGGTCAAGAATGTGACGACCGGGCTGACTGGCGGCAATCAGACTGACTATCTGGATGGTGGCAGTGGGGGCGAGACCCTGATCGGAGGCGGGCAGGCGGATGTGGTCTTCGGCGATGGCGGTGATGACTCGCTGACCGGCGATACAAGCACCGGTGCCGAGAAAACCGACCAACTGTTTGGCGGTGCCGGCAACGACCAGCTGTTCGGCAATGGCGACAGCGACATGCTGCGCGGTGGCAGCGGCAACGATGGACTGACCGGCGGGACGGGCAGCGACACCTTCGTCTGGTTGCTGGCCGACATTTCCGGCGGGCCTTACACCGACACCGTCAAGGATTGGGGCGCCGGCGGTACTGCGGACAAGCTGGACCTGCGCGACCTGCTGCAGGGCGAGCATGCCAATGCGCTGTCACTGGATGCGTATCTGGATTTCAGTTACGCCGACGGCAATACCACCATCGCGGTGCACTCCGCCGGAGCCGGCACGGCGGTGACGCAGTCGATTGTGCTGGAGAGCATCCAGCTGGCCGGTGCTGACGATCAGGCCATCATCAGCAATCTGCTGAGCAGCAACAAGCTGGTGGTCGATGTCTGAGTAAGGTGAGAGTTGTTGTCATGGTCCTCTGCGCGAGAGGGGGCTTTGCCGCCGGGCACTGACCGGCAAGAGGGGGAGAACAAGGTTGGCCGCAGTGATGCGGCCAACCTTTTCGTTTTTGTCCTGACAGAATGGCCGGTCGAGGGGATCGGTACAAGGTTGGCCGCAAGCCATCCGCGCCCCGCGCACAACAAAGCGGTTTGGATATGGCCACGCTGGCGATATGCTATGCGTTTGGCCTGATGCCGGCGGCGAGCTGCCGCGGCGGGATGGCGCTTTCCTGGAAAAAACAAGCATGGCTCTTCCCGTGACGCCCTCCGGCGTGGCGCATCCGCGCCTGATCTTGCTGGCCATCTGCCTGGTGGCGTTGATGAGTACCGCCGGGGTGGCGATGCCGTACCCGATTCTGGCTCCGATCTTCGTCGATGCCGCCGCCGACGGTTTCAACCACTTTGCCGGCCTGCCGCCCAAGCTGCTGCTGGGCATGGCGCTGGCCGCCAACCCGCTGGGCATCCTGATCGGCAGTACCTTCATCGGCGCGCTGTCCGATCGCCTCGGCCGGCGGCGCGTGTTGCTCAGCACGCTGTCGCTGACCCTGCTCGGTTACCTGCTGACGGCGTGGGCGCTGGATTTGCGCTGGTATCCGCTGTTCGTGTTCGCGCGTTTTCTGACCGGCCTGACCGAGGGCAATGTCGCGGTGGCGCGCGCCATCGTCGCCGACCTGCATCCGCAGTTGGACCGCACCCGCAGCTTTGCCATCCTCAACGCGGTGCTGTACATGGGCTGGCTGGTGGGGCCGATGATCGGCGGCTTCACCCTGCCGCTGGGCGAGCCGGTGCCGTTCCTGATCGGCGCGCTGACGCTGCTGCCGTGTCTGGCGATCCTGCTGTGGGTGCTGCCGGAAACCGGTCGCGCCGCCGGGCTGCAGGGGGTGTCGCTGTGGCAGACGGTGCGGCAGCAGCAGGCGTTCCGGCTGTTGCAGCAGGATGCGCTGCTGGCCGGGCTGTTCTGGATGCAGCTGCTGTTCGCGCTGGGGGTGAACGCCTTTTACGAGTTCTATCCGCTGTGGCTGGTGGAGTTCGCCGGCCTCGGCAGCAGCGGCATTGCCTGGGTCACCGCCGGGCTGTGCCTGATGATGTCGCTGGCCAGCACCGTGTCCGGCAAGCGCGGCCTGCACCATGATCCGCTGCGCCAGGCGCGCCAGTCGGCGGTGATCTTCGCGCTGGGGTTGTTGCTGCTGTCGCTGTTGCCGGACGGCCCCGGCGTGGTGCTGGTGGTGTTGCTGGGGCTGCCGCTGGCGATCTACAACGCGGTGCTGCCCAGCTGGTGCGCCGAGCGTTTCGAGCACCACGGCCAGGGCAGCGTGATGGGGCTGCTGTCGACCATCTTCTGCATCAGCAATGTGCTGATCGCGGTGATTGGCGGCCTGCTGACGCTGCTGGACACGCGGCTGACGCTGGCGCTGGGCTCGGTGATGTGCGTGCTGGCGGTGGTGCGCCTGAACCGGCTGATCCGCCAGGCGGCGCGCATGCCGCAGCTGGCCGGCGCCGGGGGGTGAGCGTGCGGACGTTTACGGCGCGCGCGCCTTGTCCGGCAAGTCGGCAATGTGGGGGTTGAGTTGCAGCAGCAGCGCCCGTGAACGCGGGCTGTCGGGCAGCGCGATATAGGTCAGGTTGCTGGCGAGGATGCCGGCCTCTTCCAGCTCGCCCTGATTGAGCGCGGCGATGCTTTCGCGGATGCCGATCAGGTAGTCCAGCCGTCCCAGCCGCAGCTTGTCGACATTCTGCGCGTCGCGCGCCGCCTCGTCGGCCAGCAGCCGCTTCTCGTCGCGGGCGCGGCTGAAGGCGTCGCTGTAGAACCAGCCGGACAGCACGCCGACGCGCTTGCCGTACAGCGAGGCGATGCCGCTGTACGCTGCCATGGCGTGGCCCTTGCGCGCATACACCACCAGTTCCTCGCGGTAGATCGGTTTGGAGAACAGGTATTTGCGTTGCCGCTCCTCGTTGCGGTAGATGCCGGCCACGCCGTGGCTGCCCTGTTCCAGATAGGCCAGCGCCCGCTTCCACGGTATCGCCTCGATGCGCAGGGTCAGTCCGGCGCGCTCGCCCAGCTGGCGCAGCGTCTGCGCGTACAGCCCCTGCGCCACGCCTTGACCGTCGACATACATGAACGGCGGGTTGTGGGCGTCGATGGCAAAGCGCAGCACCTCGCGCGCCTGGCTCAGGCTGCACAGCAACAGCAATACGGCGGTGGCAAGACGGGAGGCGGACATCGCGGAATCCTTGGCTGATGGCGACGGAGGCGGCCGCGAAAGTGATCGCCGGCATCCTTTGATGATAAGAAGATAACGGCGATATCCCAAGCCGGCAATGCGCACCGCCCGCACCAACGGCATTGCGGCCAACCTTGAACCCAAGGTTGGCCGCAATGTCATGAAGCGGGAGCGGGGTGAAGCGCTTACAGCACCAGCTTGGCGCCGATCAGCGCCATCATCAGCGCCAGTGCCGGACGCAGCCAGCGTTCGGCGACGCGGCGGGTCAGGTGGCTGCCGAGCCAGATGCCGGGCAGCGAGCCGATCAGCAGCTGCGCCAGCAGGCCGTAGTCCATATTGCCCATGCTGGCGTGGCCCAGGCCGGCGACCAGGGTCAGCGGCACCGCGTGGGCGATCTCGGTGCCGACCAGGCGCGCGGTCGGCAGCAGCGGGTACAGCGCGAAAATGGCCAGCGTGCCCAGCGCGCCGGCACCGATGGAGCTGAGGGTGACGATCACGCCCAGCACCACGCCGGTAAACACGGTGGCCTTGGTCGGGATGTAGCCTTCCGGTCGTGCCGGCATGAAGCGGGCAATCTGGCGCAGGATCCACGGCTTGAACAGGATCGCCAGCGCGGTGAGGATCAGCGCGAAGCCGAGCATCACCTTGATCAGGCTGTTGGCGGCCTGGGTGTCCAGCTGCAGGTAGTGCAGCACGATCACGGTCAGCAGCGACGCCGGCACGCTGCCGATCGCTAGCAGCTTGGTGATGTGCCAGTCGATGTGCTTGTGCTTGTGGTGCACCCACACGCCGCCCATCTTGGTGATACAGGCGTACAGCAGGTCGGTGCCGACCGCGGTGGCCGGATTGATGCCGAACCACAGCAGGATCGGTGTCATCAGCGAGCCGCCGCCGACGCCGGTCAGGCCGACGATGAAGCCTACTGCCAAGCCTGCAATGATGTAACCCGGATCCATGCCGTCTGCTTTCTGCCAAATCGTGATCAGGCAGCCATGCTAACCGAAGGGTTTATAACCGCTTAGATGTTTTAAGAGATTAGTTATTCGGTAAATGAATAAGCTGTGCACGGCAGGCGGACGGCGGCTCACCCCCCGCTGCTGCACCACAGCAACAGCGCGGTCAGCAGCAGCAGCGCGGCGAAACACTGCTTCAGCCGCGCCTCCGGCAAGCGGTGCGCCAGCGCCACGCCCCAGGAGATGGTCGACAGACCGCCAACGGCGAGGGCGATGCCGGTGGCCCACTGTACCTGGCCGGCGCCGGCATAGGTCAGCAGCGCCACCAGTGCGCTGGGCACCACCAGCGCCAGCGCCATGCCTTGCGCCACCGCCTGCGGCAGGCCGAAACCGCGCACCAGCAACGGCGCGGCGATGATGCCGGAGCCGACACTGAACAAGCCGCCGCAGGCACCGCCGAGCACGCCGACCACCGGCAGGTAGCGTTGCGGCCAACCTTGTGCCGCCTGCGGCCGGGCGCGGCGGCCCTGGCGCCAGAAGTAGTACGCCAGCCACAGCAGGAAGGCGGCGAACACCTGCTGCAGCCGCTGCTGGTCGAGCGCCACCGCCAGCCGCGCCGCCGGATAGGTTGCCAGCATGGCGCCGGCACCCATCGCCAGCGCGGTGCGCAGCGGGAACGGATGGCGCTGGCGGTAACGCCAGAACGCCAGCAGCACATTGGGCACGATCATCACCAGCGCGGTGCCCTGCGCCAGCGCCTGTGGCTGGTGATAGGCCAGCACCAGCAGCGGGATGGCAATGATGCCGCCGCCGATGCCGAACAGGCCGCCGACGGCGCCGAGCAGCGCGCCCAGCAGCAGGGTGGCAAACAGCAAAAGCAGGTCCATGGTTGGCTCCGTCACGCGATGACGCCAGTTTAGTGCCGCCGTTCATGTTTATAATTCAGATTGAATCAATCCATTCTTTACCTGAAAGCAACAATGGACGCGATGGCCGATTTGACCCTGGTCGCCAGCATTGCCCGCTGCGGCAGCCTGACCGCGACCGCGCAGGAGCAGGGCGTCACCACCCCGGCGATCAGCCGCCGGCTGGCGGCGCTGGAGCAGCGGCTGGGCGTGGCGCTGTTTGCCCGCACCACGCGCACGCTGCTGCTGACGCCGGAGGGCGAGCGCTACCTGCAGGCGGCGCGGCGCATCCTGGACGACATCGGCGAGCTGGAGCGCTCGCTGCGCGGCAGCCACGCCGAGCCGCAGGGGCTGTTGCGCGTCAACGCCACCTTCGGCTTTGGCCGCCGCCACATCGCGCCGGCGATCGCGCTGTTCGCCGCGCGTCATCCGCAGCTGTCGGTGCAGCTGAGCCTGACCGAGCGCATGCCGGCGCCGGGGGAGGGCAGTTTCGATGTCAGTATCCGCTTCGGCCCGCCGCCGGATGCGCGGCTGTGCGCGCAGCGCATCGTGCACAACCGCCGCATCCTGTGCGCGGCGCCGGCCTATCTGCAGCAGGCCGCGCCGATCCGCCAGCCGCAGGACCTCAGCCGGCATCAGTGCCTGTTCGTGCGCGAGAACGATGCCGTCTACGGTCAGTGGCAGCTGCAGTGCGACGGCCAGCAGCAACGGGTGCGGGTCAGCGGTCGGCTGAGCGCCAACGACGGCGAGAGCGTGGTCGGCTGGGGGCTGGCCGGCCACGGTGTGATGCTGCGCTCGGAGTGGGATGTCGGCGCGGCGCTGGGCGACGGCCGTCTGCAGCGGGTGCTGCCGCAGTGGCAGGGCACGCCGGCGGACATCTACGCGCTGTACCCGCCGGCGCTGACGCTGTCGGCGCGGGTGCGGCTGTTTGTCGATTTCCTGTGCCAGCATTTTGCGGAGGCGGCGACCGGCGCCGTTACGCGCGACAGCAAATAAATCGGCATCCGCCTGAACTTTTCAGCGCCGGGCGTGACCAAGCCGTAGCAAGCGTCGTCCTGACGTTTTCTCCTCTGATTGTTTCGCATTGACTTGACCGCGCCGCGCAAGCTGGCGCGGATTTTTTTTGTTCAGTTTTCAGTGAAACCGAACTTTGGATGTTCGTTTTTGATTGCAGCAAGGTGACTAACCGAACGCTGATGGCGGCGCGGGGTCGCATCACGGACATGCCATTGGCGTTAGCGGTGTGCGTGCGATAGCGACGACGGCAGACGGGCGGCGAGCGGAACAAGTGTTTGATTTTACTGGGGGAGAAAAACGGGCAAAAAAATTGCGCGGGGTTTTACGCCCGCGCCAAGTCTACAAAGGAGAAATAGAGGAGAAACTATCAAGAAGCAATTGCTGCATCCCAACGAGTACGGATTATCCGGATCGTGTTTACCTCTGTCAATGTATACAATCTGCAATAACGCAAAAAATATAACATTTTGTCGCGCTTTGAACACATCGCGTGTTGGAAAGTGAAAATCTAGCGCTTGCTTGCTGCGCTTGATGCGGCGCATCACGCCAAGCTGTGCCACAATATCGTCTTTGCCAGATTTGTCCGGTTGCCAGTGATGAGCGATATTTCCCTGCAGTTGCCTGATCCGCGTCAGTACCCCGAATCTTCCCCTTCCAATATGTTGATCCACTACACGCAATCGATCGTGAACGCGCGTAGCGAGGACGACCGTGCCATGTGGCGTGCCTCGCTGCGCGCCGCGCTGGTCGAGATGCTGGAACGCGAAGAACTGTTATCGCTGTCCGTTGCGCTGGCGATGGTGACCTCGCAGCAGATCTACCGCGAGCTGTGGGACGCGCTGCGCGATGCCGCCGAGCGTCCGGACAGCGGCCGCCACGCGGTGATCTTCGCCGTGCCGCTGGTGCTGGTGATCGGCAGCAAGGGCAAGGCCACGCTGCCGGAGCGCATTGCCGACGTCGATACCCTCAATGCCTTGTTCCGCCAGCACGGCCTGTTCGCCGACGGCGCCGAGGTATTCCTGTCCGGCAAGCTGCTGCACCCGGACAATGTGGTCGGCATCCATTCCGCCCAGATCTACCGTTACACCCGCCAGCTGGTGGATGCCGCACGCGGCCTGCCGCTGGAATTGCCGGCGGCGCCGATCGTGGCCAAGGATGAGGGCGTGTTCCTGCGCTACCTGCTCGGCGTGGCGATCCGTGAAGACGGTGCCGAGGCACCGGTGAAACTGGGCGGCAATGTCGGTGCCTGGGGCGTGCCGGTGATGAAGTTCATCGGCGAGCAACTGAAGACCGAGGGCGTGACGCTGTTCCCGATCCCGCGTCCGCCGATGCCGCTGATGCAGGCCATTGTTGCGGCCAACTTTGCACGGCTGGAAGTGGCGCTGCAGGTATTTGCCAGCACCCAGATCCGCCAGCTGCGCGACCTGGGCCAGGAGCCGGTGGCGATCATGTCGGCGCACGACAACGGCGAGCTGCACATCACCGTATCGGCCACCGGCAACGAGAAGGACTGGGGCGGCTTCGTGTGGCCGCTGGCGGCGCAGGACGACGTGGCGCAGATCGAGACCAACTTCCGCCTGCTGATGGCGGAGTGCCAGGTCGGCGACGTGCGCGTGGTGGATGGCGTACAGCCGGAAAGCCGCGACGGCATTCCACTGTTCTTCACCGCCGACGACTGGCCGCCGCAGCCGGTGACGCTGCAGTAAGTCATTGAAATGGCAGGCCCGGCATGAAACGCTTTCATGCCGAACCTGCCATTTGTTCATCACGGCGCCGCGCCGGATGAGGTAAAATAGCCGCCTTGCAGTGTTGACGTTTGCCCTGCCGCCGCCGCGCGACAGGCTAAACGTCAAGACTGCCTTTTAGTTCAAACCCTCCAGATGGAAGAGTCAACGATGTTTGCTGATCTGAAAATTGCCCAGTTTGACCCGGAACTCGCAGCTGCGATCGGTGCGGAAGTCCAGCGCCAGGAAGACCATATCGAGCTGATCGCCTCCGAGAACTACACCAGCCCGGCAGTGATGGAAGCCCAGGGCTCCCAGCTGACCAACAAGTATGCCGAAGGCTACCCGGGCAAGCGCTTCTACGGCGGTTGCGAGCACGTTGACATCGTCGAGCAACTGGCGATCGACCGCGTCAAGCAGCTGTTCGGCGCCGAATACGCCAACGTGCAGCCGCACTCCGGTTCGCAGGCCAACCAGGCGGTGTACTTCTCCATCCTGAAGCCGGGCGACACCGTGATGGGCATGAACCTGGGCCACGGCGGTCACCTGACCCACGGCAGCCCGGCCAACCTGTCCGGCAAGCTGTTCAACATCGTGGCCTACGGCCTGAACGAGAACGAAGAAATCGACTACGACGACATGGAGCGCGTAGCGATGGAAACCAAGCCGAAGCTGATCATCGGTGGCGCTTCCGCCTTCGCGCTGCGTTTCGACTTCGAGCGCATGGGCCAGATCGCCAAGAAATGCGGCGCCTACTTCATGGTCGACATGGCGCACTACGCCGGCCTGATCGCCGCCGGTGTGTACCCGAACCCGGTACCGCACGCCGACTTCGTGACCTCCACCACCCACAAGACCCTGCGCGGTCCGCGTGGCGGCCTGATCCTGGCCAAGGCCGAGTTCGAGAAGTCGCTGAACAGCAACGTGTTCCCGACCCTGCAGGGCGGCCCGCTGATGCACGTCATCGCCGGCAAGGCAGTGGCGTTCAAGGAAGCGCTGACCCCGGAATTCAAGGCCTATCAGGAACAGGTGCTGAAGAACGCCGACGCCATGGCCAAGACCCTGGCCGAGCGCGGCCTGCGCATCGTGTCCGGCCGTACCGAGAGCCACGTGTTCCTGGTTGACCTGCGTGCCAAGGGCCTGACCGGCAAGGCGGCCGATGCCGCGCTGACCAAGGCGCACATCACCGTCAACAAGAACGCGATCCCGAACGACCCGGAAAGCCCGTTCGTGACTTCCGGCATCCGTATCGGCTCGCCGGCGATCACCACCCGCGGCTTCAAGGAAGAAGAAGCCCGCATCGTCGCCAACCTGGTGGCCGACGTGCTGGACAACCCGACCGACGAAGCGGTACTGGCGCGTGTGGCCAAGGAAGCCACCGAGCTGTGCCACCGTTTCCCGGTGTACAGCAAGAAGTAAGTCACCGTCCCGACGGTAGACGACAAAGCGGCCTGCGGGCCGCTTTTTTCATGCGGCCAACGTTGGCCGCAGCGCGGGCCGGTAGTGCGGGGGCCGGGCAGGGGCTGACCGGTGCTTGTGGTGAGCGGTGCCGCCGCCGCTTACGCTGCGCTGCGGCACGGGCTGCGCGGCAGTGCCGATTGCTGATAACATCAGGCTATTGAAACCAGCAGGATTGTAAAGCCATGAAATGCCCGTTCTGCGGCTGTGCCGATACCCAGGTGGTTGATTCGCGTGTCAGTGACGACGGCAACAGCATCCGCCGCCGCCGCCGCTGCATGGGCTGTGAAAAGCGCTTTACCACCTTCGAGACCGCCGACGTGCGCATGCCGCAGGTGGTGAAATCCGGCGGCCACCGTGCCGAGTTCGACGTCGAGCGGGTGCGCACCAGCTTCCTGCGCGCGCTGCACAAGCGCCCGGTGCCGACGCCGCTGGTCGACGACGCCATCGACCGTATCTGCCAGCGCCTGCTGCAGCTGGGCGAGCGCGAGGTGTCCAGCCGCCAGATCGGCGAGATGGTGATGAACGAGCTGGCCCGGCTGGACAAGGTCGCCTACGTGCGCTTTGCCTCGGTGTACAAGAGCTTCCAGGACATCGCCGAGTTCAGCGACGCGATCAAGGAAATCCAGAAGCGCGACTGAGTGTCGCCGCCAGCCCCCATCGCGATGGAATTGCCGATGAACATATTTACTGCCGACGATCACCACTACATGCAGCAGGCGCTGCGCCTGGCTGAGGCCGCCACCCGCCGTGCAGCGCCCAATCCCGGTGTCGGCTGCGTGCTGGTGCGCGACGGGCAGATTATCGGCGAGGGCGCCACGCTGGCGGTGGGATCGGACCACGCCGAGATCCAGGCGATCAAGGACTGCTACGCCCGCGGCCTGAGCCCGGCCGGCGCCACCGCCTACGTCACGCTGGAGCCGTGTAGCCACCACGGCCGCACCCCGCCGTGCGCCGGGCGGCTGATCGCGGAAAAGCTGGGCCGCGTGGTGGCGGCGATGGTCGATCCCTATCACGAGGTCGCCGGTCGCGGCATCACCATGCTGAACGCCGCCGGCATTGCCGCCGCCGCCGGCTGCCTGCAGGCCGAGGCCGAGCGCGTGCATCGCGGTTTTCTGTCGCGAGTGACGCGGCAGCGTCCGTTCGTCACGCTGAAGGGCGCGGCGACGCTGGACGGCAAGACCGCGCTGCTCAATGGCATCAGCCAGTGGATTACCGGCGCCGACGCGCGCCGCGACGTGCACCGGCTACGTGCGGCCAACTGCGCCATCCTCACCGGCAGCGGTACGGTGCTGGCCGACAATCCGCAGCTGACGGTGCGTGAGGTGGCGTGTACGCGCCAGCCGCTGCGGGTGGTGGTGGACAGCACGCTGCAGACGCCGGCGAGCGCCGCGATCTACGACACCGCCGTGGCACCGACCTGGCTGGCCACCGCGGAGAGCGATGCGGCCCGCCACGCGCCGTATCTCGCGCGCGGCGTCAGGCTGCTGTCGTGCGCGACGGCCGACGGCCGCGTCGATCTGGCGCAGCTGTTACAAGCGCTGGCTGCCGACGGCATCAACGAGCTGATGGTGGAGGCGGGTGCCGGCCTGAACGGCGCGCTGGTTGCCGCCGCGCTGGTGGACGAGGCGGTGCTGTACCTGGCGCCATATCTGGCCGGCGACGCCGCACGCGGGCTGTTTGCCTGGCCGGCGCTGACCTCGCTCGACGACAAGGTGCCGCTGACGGTCAGTGACCTGCGCCTGGTCGGGCACGATATCAGGGTTACCCTCACTTTTCCGCCGCGCTGAGTAGCGGTTCAATGCCTGCGGCAGCGGAGATCAATGCGGCGATACGGCGTTCTGGTTTATCTCCAGCCAAACGCCACTTCCGCCGTCGTTGTTGCCTTGTCTCGCGTGAGCGGGCGAGACCTTGCACAGGTTCTAAACGCGTGATGCAGTTGCAATCCATTTTCTTCCGACAAGGTATGCCATGCTGATTCCGGCCGAGCGACTTCATCGCCTGGCGCACGCCACCCTGTGCGCACTGGGCTCCACCGCCGACGAGGCCAGCGTGGTGGCCGACCACCTGCTCGCGGCCAACCTCAAGGGTCACGACAGCCACGGCGTCGGCATGCTGCCGTTTTACGTCGACAGCGTCGCCGCCGGCACGCTGCAGCCGAACCAGCCGGCGTGGCTGCTCAACGATTGCGGCGCCATCCTGCAGTTCGACGGCGAGCGCGGCTACGGCCAGCGCGTGGTGCGCGAGGCGATGGACGCCGCCATCGAGCGCGTCGGCCACAGCGGCATCGTGCTGCTGACGGTGCGCAACAGCCACCACATGGGCCGCATCGGCAGCTACGGCGAACAGGCCGCCGCCGCCGGCAAGGTGGCGCTGTTCTTCGTCAACGTCACCGATTTTCCGCAGCCGCTGGTGGCGCCGTTTGGTGGCTCGGCGCCGCGCTTCGGCACCAATCCGCTGTGCATCGCGTTTCCGGCCGGCCATCGCGAGCCGGCGTTCATCCTCGATTTCGCCACCAGCATGGTCGCCTACGGCAAGACGCGGGTGGCCTATCTCGCCGGCCAGCACTTTGACGAGGCGGTGATGCTGGATGCCGCCGGCCAGCCGACGGCCGATCCGGCCGCGCTGCACGAAGCACCGAGCGGTGCGCTGCGCCCGATCGCCGCCCACAAGGGGGGCGGACTGGTCGCGGCCATCGAGTTCCTCGCCGGGCTGTTGTCCGGCGGCGGCACGCTGCAGCCGGATAACGCGCGGGAGGGCGGCATCGTCAACAACCTGACCGCGATCCTGATCGATCCGGAGGCGGTCAGCGATCTGGACTGGCTGCGCGCCGAGTACGACGCGATGGCCGCCTACATCCGCAGCTCGCCGCCGCCGCCCGGGCAGCCGCCAGTGCTGCTGGCCGGCGAGCCGGAGCGGCAGCGCGAGGCGCAAAGGTTGGCCGCAGGGGTGGAAATTTCCGATAATGAGTGGGCGGCGATCGTGGCGGCGGCCCGGCGTGCCGGGGTCATTGATGCCGATCAGTAGTGGCGGCTGAAAACACGTTATGCTTGGCGCGCCTGGCCTGTTGCCCGCAGTGGTAACCAGGCCAGTGCTGTATCTGGCGCAGTCGTTGTCATAAATGAGGTTGTCATCGTGGGTGATATTGCTGTCAGGGCGCTGGACGCGTACCTGAATCTGCTCGAACAAAAAGGTGCGGCGGTGGAGGTGGTGCTGTTCCGTCGCAACATCCTGCGCCGGCTGGTGCAGATCCTGCGCGGCCAGCCGCGCAACCGCGATGTCTATCGCAGCGCGATCAATGCGCTGCTGTCGATCTGCCCGCCCGGCGACCGCCCGGCGGCGATGACCGCGGCGCGTGAGTACTACTATTTCTGGCTCGGCGACCTGCAGCAGCTGGCGCAGATGAATGCCCGCGCCGGCTTCACCACCCATCACGTACGGCTGCCGGTGCTGGCCTCGTTCGCCGACCTGCAGCAGCGCATGAGCGATGAAAACTTTGCCAGCTTCCCGCCGTCGCTCGACATCTATCTGGGCAAGCTGTACGAGCTGGGCGCCGACGACGAGGTGCTGGCCGAACGCGCCGGGCTGATCAAGCCGCTGTTGTACCTGCTGCACGGCCAGGCGCATCATCCGGACAGCTTCCGCACCGCGGTCGACGCCATGCTGATGCACCTCACCGACAGCTACGCGCGCGACAGTTTCCTCACCATCTCCCGCGAATTCTTCTACTACTGGATGACCTTTCCCGACGCCGGCGTGCGCCACAAAAAGGCCACGCTCGCCTGAGCGGTCAGGGCTTTTTATGTGTCACCGCGTGGCTGGATGATTGATTGCTGCCGCTTGTGCTGGCATCATTGGGCATAATATTCCAAGAAAGCCACGCCATGACCACACCTGCCTACCAGCAAGCCGTTGCCGCCTTTACCCGTCTGTACCGCTACCAGCATCTGGCCGCCATCGCCGGCTGGGACCAGGCGGCGATGATGCCACCCGGTGGCAACGAGGCGCGCGGCGCGGCGATGGCCGAGCTGCAGCTGCTGATGCACGGCCTGCTGACCGCACCGGCGCTGCAACAGGCCTTGCAGGCGGCGGCGCAGGAAAGCCTGTCCGACGCCGAGCAGGCCTCGCTGCGCGAAATGCGCCGCGTGTGGCAAAGCGCCAACCTGCTGCCGGCGCGGCTGGTGGAGGCCAAGTCGCTGGCCGGCAGCCGCTGCGAACACGCGTGGCGCGAACAGCGCAAGGGCAATGACTGGAACGGTTTCCTGGGTAACTTCCGTGAAGTGGTGCAGCTGGCGCGCGAAGAGGCGCAGCTGCTGGCCGACGCCAGCGGCAAGTCGCGCTACGACGCGCTGCTGGACAAGTACGAACCGGGCATGAGCAGCGCCGAGCTGGAACGCATCTTCGGCGACGTGAAAAGCTGGCTGCCGGGGCTGATCCGCCAGGTGATGGACAAGCAGGCCGGCGAGACGCTGATCCCGGCGCAGGAGCCGTTCGCGGTGGAGCGGCAGCGCGCGCTGGGGGTCGAGATCATGGGCCTGCTCGGTTTCGACTTCAACGCCGGGCGGCTGGACGTGTCGGTACACCCGTTCTGCGGCGGCGTGGCCGAGGACGTGCGCATCACCACCCGCTACCGCGACGACGACTTCATGCAGAGCATGATGGGCATCGTGCATGAAACCGGCCACGCCCGTTACGAGCAGCGTCTGCCGCGCGCGCTGGTGCAGCTGCCGGTGGGGCAGGCGCGCTCGATGGGCATCCACGAAAGCCAGAGCCTGGCGTTCGAAATGCAGCTGGGGCGCAGCCCGGCCTTCCTGCAGCTGATCGCGCCGCTGGTGAAAAAGCATCTGGGCGAGCAGGACGCCTTCGATGCGGCCAACCTGGCGCGTATGTACAGCCGCGTGCGCCCCGGCTATATCCGCGTCGACGCCGACGAGCTGACCTATCCGGCACACGTGATCCTGCGCTTCGAGATCGAGCGCGCGCTGATCGAGGGTGACATCGAGGCCGAGGACATTCCGGCACTGTGGGACGAAAAAATGCAGGCCTATCTCGGCGTCGATACCCGCGGCAACTACCGCGACGGCTGCCTGCAGGACATCCACTGGACCGACGGCAGCTTCGGCTACTTCCCCAGCTACACCCTGGGCGCGATGTACGCGGCGCAGTATTTCGCCACCCTCCACCGGCAGACGCCGGATCTGGACGCCCGCATCGCCGCTGGCGAGCTGGCGCCGGTGTTCGACTGGCTGGATGCCAATATCTGGTCGCAGGCCAGCCGCTGGGAAACCGGCGAACTGGTGCGCCGCGCCACTGGCGAGGCGCTCAATCCGGCGCACTTCCGCGCCCATCTGGAGGCACGCTACCTGTAAGCGGCGCGACGCCTGAGCGGGACGTGACTGCGGCCAACCTTGGTGACAAGGTTGGCCGCATTGTTTTGGCTACGGTGTGGCTGCCGGCTCAGTTGGCGAATTGCGTTTCGCACGGTTGCCCGTCGCCGTCACCGTCCATCCGGGTGTCCGGGCAGTGTTGCAGGAAGTAGGCGGCCTCCTGCAGCGTATTCATCTGCGAGCAGTGCTGGCGGCCGTCGCAGCGGAAGCCGGCGGTGGCCGCTGCCGGTGTGGTGGCGGGCCGGGTGGCGCCGACTGCGCTACTGGCCGGTGCCGCGCTGCTACGGCCGGCAAAGCTGGCGTAGCCGACAACGCCGGCGGTGAGCAGCAACAGCAGCACGATGCCGTGCACGCGGCTGTGGGGCTGACGCGGCGCGGCCGGCGTCAGCACGTAGTCGAGTGGCGGCAGCGGCGGGCTGGCGGCGGGTGGTGCGGTGAACACCTTGCCCTGCACCTGGCGGGCCGACACCTTGCCGTTGGCCGCCTGCTGGCGCTGGAAGTAGACCACAAAACCGACCTGCGGCCGCACGCCGCCCGGCGGGCAATCGGAGAGGTCGAAGAACAGTTCTTCCCTGGTGTGATCCTGGGTGATGAAGCCGAAGCCTTTGTCGTCGTGCCAGCGGCTGATGGTGCCGTGATAAAGCATGGGAAAGTGCCTGGTCAGGTGGGTGGCCAATCCCGTATTTTAATGTCATTTATGCTTTATGTGTTTACTTTGTCATGATTTGCCGCAGCTGGCGGCCAGCTCGCCGACCCGTGCCAGCGCGCTGACAAAGCGCTCGTCCAGTGGCTGGCAGCAGGACACCCGCAACGCGTTGCGGTAGCGGCCGCTCGGCGAATACAGCGGCCCCGGCGAGATGCTGATGCGCTGCTGGATCGCCAGATCGAACAGCTTCACCGTGTCGTAGCCGTCCGGCAGCTCCACCCAGATCAGGAAGCCGCCGCTGGGGTGGGTGGCGCGGGTGCCGGCCGGGAAGTGGTCGGCGATCAGCGCGCGCACCTTGTCGATGTGCAGCGTGTAGCGCCGCTTCAGCGCGCGCAGGTGGTGGTCGTAGCCGCCGGATTCCAGGAAGGCGCCCAGCGTCTCGCACAGTACCAGCGGCTCGGCGATGGAGGTGGCGAACTTCAGCTTGCGCAGCTCCTCGGTGAAGCGGCCGCCTTCCATCCAGCCGACGCGGAAATCCGGCGCCAGCGTCTTGGTGTAGCTGGCGCAGACGATGACCCAGCCGTCGCTGTCGTAGGCCTTTACCGCCGGTTGCAGCGCGTCGCCGAACTGCAGCTCGGCGTACAGCGCGTCCTCGATCAGTGGCACCTGGTAGCGATTGACCAGTGCGGCCAACCTTTTCTTGTGTTCGGTGGGCATGCTGCAGCCCAGCGGATTGTGCACGTTCGGCATCGCGATGATCGCGTTGAGGCGCTTTTCCGCCAGCAGCATCTCCAGCGCCTCCAGCGACAGCCCGGATTGCGGATCGGTGGGGATCTCCAGCGCCTTCAGCCCCAGGCTGGCGAACAGCGGCAGCAGGTTGAAGTAGGTCGGCGACTCGATACCGACGGTGTCGCCGGGGCGGCACACCGCGCGCAGCGCCAGGTTCAGTGCCTCCATCGCGCCGTGGGTGAGGATGATGTTGTCGGCCTGCAGCGCCATGCCCAGCTCCAGCCCGCGGCGCGCGATCTGGGTGCGCAGCCGTTCCGAGCCCGGCGGCAGCGCGTAGTTGCTGACCAGGCCGGGGTTCTTGCGCAGCACCTGGCCCATCAGCCGCGCCAGCTTGCCGGCGGGGTAGAAGTCGCCGCCGCGCGGGCAGGCCAGCGCCATGTCGATGTAGCCCGGTGTCTGCTGCGCCTTCAGCGCGGCGCCGATCAGGTCCAGCACCGCGCCGTCGGTGCCCTGCGCCGGGCCGGCGGCCTGGCTGCTGCTGCGCGCCGGCGACGGCAGCCGCGAGCGCACGTAGTAGCCGGACTGCGGTCGCGCCTCGACCAGGCCGCGGTCTTCCAGCACGCAGTAGGCGGCGACCACGGTATTGAGCGACAGCTGGCGGCTGTGCGCGGTCTTGCGCACCGAGGGCAGGCGCGAGCCGGGCGGCAGGGTGCCAAGGTTGATGGCGCCGGACAGGTCGTCGGCGAGTTGCTGGTACAGGGTGCTGCTATCCATGGCGGCTTTCCGTAAGAACCTGTTCAATGGCTGCTGCGCTTTGTGGAACATTACACGGTGAGTACGCCTTCGGCATGCTGCGTGCTCCCATTGAATTCCGCTTCCCCTGTCGTTTTTGCCTGGTCTCGCGTGAGCGCGCGAGACTTTGCACGGGTACTAACGCGGGCATGACAGTGGGCGGGAGAACGGGGGGTGACAGTTGCCAGTATGCTGCAACTGTCACCATGACAATAATAAATTCTTGGCACTGTATCCGGCAACTGCTGTTGGCTACGATGGAACGGTCTACTACTTGTTGCGGGAGCGTGTGATGCTGGGTCTGCCTTTATTGAGTTATGTGTCGCTGATGTCGATCACGCCGGGGCCGAACAATCTGATGTTGGCCGCATCGGGGGTCAACTTCGGCTTTCGCCGCAGCGTGCCGCACCTGCTGGGCATCAGCATCGGCCATGGCGTGCAGGTGTTGCTGGTGTCGCTGCTGCTGGGCTGGGTGATGGCGTGGCTGGACGACTGGCGCCTGTTGCTGACGCTGGCCGGCTGCGGCTACCTGTTGTGGCTGTCGTGGCAGGTGTGGCTGGCGGGTGAGCCGCAGGCGAAACAGCTGGTGCGGCCGATGGGCTTTGTCGCCGCCGCCGCCTTCCAGTGGGTGAACCCCAAGGCGTGGGTGATGGTGATCAACACCGCCTTGCTGTTTCTGCCGCTGCAGGCGCAGCTGTCGCACGCGCTGCTGCTGGCGCTGGCCTGCGCGCTGATCAACTTCCCCTGCATCTGCGTCTGGGCCGGGCTGGGCGAGGCCTTGCGCCGCCATCTGTCGCAAGCGGCGGCACGGCGCTGGTTCAATGGCATCATGGCCTTGTTGATGGCGCTGACTGCGCTGTACCTGCTGTACGACGAATTGCAACTGGCCGGGGTGCTGTGACATGAGTGGAAAACTGCTGGGCCTGCTGGGCGGCATGAGCTGGGAATCGACTGCGCACTACTACGCACAGATCAATCGCCGGGTGCGCGACGCCCGTGGCGGGCTGCACTCGGCGCCGCTGCTGCTGCACAGCATCGATTTCGCGCCGCTGGCCGAGCTGCAGCGCCACGGCGAGTGGGCGCAGGCCGCCGCGCTGCTGGGCGCGGCCGGCCATGGCCTCGCCCAGGCCGGTGCCGGGGCGCTGCTGATCTGCAGCAACACCATGCACCAGGTGGCGGCGCCGGTGGCGGAGATGGCCGGCATCCCGCTGCTGCACATCGCCGACCCCACCATCGCCGCGCTGCTTGCGGCCAAGGTTGGCCGCGTCGGCCTGCTCGGCACCCGTTTCACCATGGAGCAGGCGTTCTACCGCGAGCGGCTGCAGGCGGCCGGGCTGCAGGTGCTGTTGCCGACTGCGGCCGAACGCGACGACATCCACCGCGTGATCTTCGACGAGCTGTGCCAGGGTCAAGTGCTGCCGGCGTCGCGGGCGCGCTATCTCGATATCATCGCCGCTCTGCAGGCGGCGGGGGCGGAGGCGGTGATACTCGGCTGTACCGAGATCGCCATGCTGCTCGACGGCTGCCAGGCCGCCTTGCCGCTACTGGACACCACCGCGCTGCATAGCGCGGCGGCGGCCGACTGGCTGTTGCAGCCAGACAACGCCGCGCGCTGAGCGCAGGCCAGCTTTGCCGTCAGCCGGTGCGACCAAGCGCGCGTCATGCTGTTAGGCTTGAGGCTTGTCGTCATTGCCGGGGAGTCGTGCATGTTCCGCAAACTGTTGGCGCTGGCCGCCATCACCCTGTCCGCCCCGGCCTCGGCCGCGGTGTTCACGCTGTGCGCCGAGGCGTGGCAGCCGTTCATCTACCAGAATGCGCAGGGCCAGCCGGTGGGGCTGGCGGTGGACGCACTGAGCCGTGCCGCGCGCGCGGAAGGGCACCGCATCCGCTACCTGTTCCTGGCGCCGGCCTCCTGCCTGCGGCTGATGAAGGAGCAGCGCATCGACATCATGGCCTTTGCCACCGCCGAGGGCAGCCCGCCGGGCTGGCTGCAGACGCAGCAGCCGCTGGTGTACTGGGTGCTCAACGCCTGGGTGCGTGCCGACAATCCGCTGCACCACTATCCGGGGCTGGGCCATTTCAGCGCGCACAGGGTGGCCTTTGTCGACGTCTACGACTATCCGCCGGCGATCACGGCAAAACGCGACTGGCAGCGGGTGGCGGCCAACGACTCCACCACCGCGGTGCGGCAGCTGGCGGCCGGGCGGGTGGACGTGATCTTCGAGGACGCGGTGGCGCTGCAGGATGTCGACCCGTCGCTGCACGGCAAGATCCGGCGCCTGCAGCCGGTGGTGGCCAGTGTCGCGCAGCCGTTCAGCTTCCGCCCCGGCCTCGAGCTGTTGCGCGATGCGGTGGATGGCGAGGCGCAGCGGCTGAAGGGCAGCGGCGAGCTGGATCGTTTCTACCAGCGCCATTTCGGCAGCACGCTGGCGCAGGTCAGTGCCAGCGTCGCCGCCAGCCCGTAAGCACCACTTTGTTGTGATGGGTCGCAATGGCGCGATCCGGCGTTGCAAACGGCTTCGGCATGTGGGCGTGCCGCCGGGCCAACACCGTTTCCCCCTCCGTGTTCGCCCTGTCCCGCACTTGAGGCGCTAGCGGCTCAGGCCTTGCGCCGCGCGTTGAGGATCAGCAGCGCCAGTACGCCGCCCGCCAGCCCCCAGAACGCGGAGCCGATGCCGGCCAGCGACACGCCGGAGGCGGTAATCAGGAAGGTGATCAGCGCCGGCTCGCGCATCGCGTCGTCCTTCATCGCGGTGGCGAGGCCGCCGGCGATGGTGCCGAACAGCGCCAGCCCGGCGATGGCCAGCACCAGTGCCTTGGGAAACGCCGCGAACAGCGCGCCGACGGTGGCGCCGAAAATCCCCAGCAGCAGATAGAACGCACCCGCTGCCACGCTGGCCAGATAGCGTCGCGCCGGGTCTTCGTGCGCGTCGCGGCCCATGCACAGCGCGGCGGTGATCGCCGCAAGGTTCACCGCGAAGCAGCCGAACGGCGCCAGCAGCAGGTTGACCACGCCGGTGCCGGTCATCAGCGCCGAGATCGGCGGCCGGTAGCCGTTGGCGTGCAGGGTGGCGACCCCGGGGATGTTCTGCGACGCCATGGTGACCATGAACAGCGGCAGGCCGACGCCCAGCAGCACGCCGGGGTTGAACTGCGGCGTGGTCCACAGCGGCGTGGCCAGCGTCAGCGTGACCTCGCCCAGCTGCAGCAGGCCCTGTGTCGCGGCGATGGCGCAGCCGAGCAGCAGCACCAGCACGATGGCGTAGCGCGGCAGCAGGCGCTTGGCCAGCAGGTAGGCGACGAACATCGCCAGCACCAGCGCGAGCTCGGTCTGCATCGCGCCGAACACGTTGATGCCGAACTTGACCAGGATGCCGGCCAGCATCGCCGCCGCCATCGGCAGCGGAATGCGGTTGAGCGCCTTCTCGAACCAGCCGGTGACGCCGGCGAGCACGATCAGCGCCGCCGAGAACACGAAGGCGCCGATGGCCTCCGCCATGCTGACGCCGGAGAGCGAGGTGATCAAGAGCGCCGCGCCCGGGGTCGACCACGCGGTCACCACCGGCACCTTGTAGCGCAGCGACAGCCCGATGCAGGTGATGCCCATCGCGATGCCCAGCGCCATCAGCCACGAGGCGATCATCGCCTGGCTGGCGCCGGCGCTGCGTGCCGCCTCGAAGATGATCGCCGCCGAGCTGGTGTAGCCGACGAGGACGGTGACAAAGCCGGCACTGAGGGCGGGCAGATCGCGACGTTGCAGCATGGGGACTCCGTGAGCGCGCGCCTTAGCGGCCGCGCATGAAAAGATTGTCCAGATCGCGCATCGACAGCCGCGACCACGTTGGCCGGCCGTGATTGCACTGCCCGGAGCGTTCGGTGGCCTCCATGTCGCGCAGCAGCGCGTTCATCTCGGTCAGCGTCAGCTGGCGGTTGGCGCGCACCGCGCCGTGGCAGGCCATGGTGGCCAGCAGCTCGTTGCGGCGCTCGGTCAGCACCTGGCTGAGGCCGATCTCGCGCACATCCTTCAGCACCGCGCGCGCCAGCTCCACCGGGTTGCCGTCTTGCAGCCACACCGGCACGCCGCGCACCGCGATCTGCGTCGGCGACAGCGGCGCCAAGTCGATGCCGAGGCGCTGCATCTCGGCGCCGTGTTCGTGCGCGGTGGCGACCTCGAAGCGGTCGGCGGCGAACGACACCGGCAGCAGCAGGGGCTGCATCGGGATCACGTCCGCCTCCAGTGCGTTCTTCAGCCGTTCGTAGACGATGCGCTCGTGCGCGGCGTGCATGTCGACGACGATCAGGCCGTCCTCGCACTGGCTGAGGATGTAGACGCCGTGCAACTGCGCCAGCGCGAAACCGAGCGGCGGGATGCCGTCGCTGGCGTCGGGCAGCGCGGCAAGCTTGGCCGCAGACAGCGGCGCGGCCAAAGTGCTGCCGGCTATTGGGCTGCCGGCCGTTGGGCTGCTAATCGTCGTGCTGCCGGCCGGCGTGTCGGTGACGGCCGGTGTCAGGCCGCGCTCTTCCTCGCGCAGCCCGGCAAACTGGCGCTGGTAGCCGCCGATCGCCTCGCGTGCCACGTGCAGCGGCATCGCCTGCTGTTCGTAGCGTGGCTGCTGGAACGGCATCCGCTGCGGGCTGTCGCCAGCGCGCGCGGCCGCCGCCGCGGTGCCGAAGGCGGCGAGCGTGTCTTCGTTGCGGCCAACGTTGGCCGCACCGGCGTTGTCATTGCCTGCCGGCTGGCCATCGTCCAGCGTCACCGCCGGGCTGGCGCCGGCTGTGGTGCTGGCCAGCGCCTTGTGGATGCTGTGGAACAGGAACTGGTGGATGCCCTGGCTTTCGCGGAAGCGCACCTCGATCTTGGTCGGGTGCACGTTGACGTCGACGTTGGCCGGGTCCAGCGTGAAGAACAGCGCGTAGGCCGGGTGGCGGTCGTGGTGCAGCACGTCGCGGTAGGCCTGGCGCAGCGCGTGCTGCGCGATCTTGTCGCGCACGAAGCGGCCGTTGACGTAGAAGTACTGCGCGTCGCGGCTGGCCTTGGAGTAGGTCGGGCTGGCGACAAAGCCGCTCAGCGTCAGCCCGGCGGCGCCGGTGTCGATCGGCAGCGAGGCCTCGACGAAGTCCTTGCCCAGCAACGCGCCGACGCGTTCGGCCAGACTTTGCTGCGGCAGGCGCCACACCACCTTGCCGTTGTGGCGCAGGATGAACTCGACCTGCGGGTGCGCCAGCGCGATGCGCTCGAAGGTGGCCTCGCAGTGCGCGTACTCGGTGTTCTCGCTCTTCAGGAATTTGCGCCGCGCCGGGGTGTTGAAATAGAGATCGACGATCTCGACGCTGGTGCCGGGTGCGTGCGCGGCCGGCTCCACCGGGTGCAGCGTACCGTCGATGGCGACGATCTGGTGCGCGTGCTCGGCGTCGTGCGGGCGGCTGGTCAGCGTCAGCCGCGACACCGAGGCGACGCTGGCCAGCCCCTCGCCGCGAAAGCCGAGGGTGGCGACGTTTTCCAGATCGTCGAGGCTGCCGATCTTGCTGGTGGCGTGGCGGTCCAGCGCCAGCGGCAGGTCGGCGGCGGCGATGCCGCCACCGTTGTCGGTGACGCGGATCAGCTTGATGCCGCCCTGCGCCAGGTCGACGCTGATGCGGTCGGCACCGGCGTCGAGGCTGTTTTCCAGGATTTCCTTCAGTGCCGATGCCGGCCGCTCCACCACCTCGCCGGCGGCGATCTGGTTGACGAGGTGGTCGGGCAGTTTCTGGATGCGTTTCATGGTGTCAAAACCTTGTTTGCCACAGCAGCCACGGCAAGCAGCCGCAAGACCGGCTCAGCCGTGTGGGGCGGGCTTGTTGCCGTGTTGGCTGTGGCAGGAAAAAGTCACGCCTTGCCGGCGGCGCGGCGGTGGCGGATCACTTCGATGATACCCGGCAGCATCGACACGATGATGATGCCGAAGATCAGGTATTCCAGGTTCTTGCGCACGAAGGGCAGGTTGCCGAAGAAGTAGCCGGCGTAGCTGAAACCGGCCACCCACAGCACGGCACCGATCACGTTGTAGCTGAGGAAGTGGCGGTAATCCATGCGTCCGATGCCGGCGACGAAGGGGGCGAAGGTGCGCACGATCGGCACGAAGCGGGCGAAGATGATGGTCTTGCCGCCGTGGCGCTCGTAGAAGGCGTGGGTCTTGTCCAGGTATTGCGGTTTCAGCAGCCGCGGAAAGCGGGCGAACAGGCGCATGCCGACATGTTTGCCGATGGCGTAGTTGACGCCGTCGCCGAGGATGGCGGCCACGATCAGCAGCACTACCAGCAGCTGTACGTTCATCTCGCCCATCGCGGCGAGGGCGCCGGCGACGAACAGCAGCGAATCACCAGGCAGGAACGGCGTCACCACCAGTCCGGTTTCGCAGAACACGATCAGGAACAGGATCAGGTAGATCCACGGCCCGTAGCTGGCGACCAGCTGGGTCAGGTGCACGTCGATGTGCAGGATGAAATCGAGCAGAAAAGCGATCAGTTCCATGGCGACTCGGGGCAGGTAAACGTCAAAAAAGGTTGGCCGCATTGCCTGCGGCCAACCTTGCTCAGGTGCGAGGCGCGACGCGTCAGACCACCGCTTCTTCTTTCGGCTTCACGATCTTGATCATGTGCTCGCGCTTGACGCCCAGCGCCAGCGCCAGCGGGCTGGCGACCAGCACCGAGGAGTAGATGCCGAACACGATGCCGATGGTCAGCGCCATGGCAAAGCCGTGCAGCGCCGGGCCGCCGAACAGCAGCATCGCCAGCACCACCGTCTCGGTGGAGCCATGGGTGATCATGGTGCGGCTGATGGTGGAGGTGATCGCGTTGTCGATCACTTCTGCGGTGCTGCGGCCGCGCATGCCCGGCTTGCGGAAGTTCTCGCGGATCCGGTCGAACACCACCACCGATTCGTTGACCGAGTAGCCCAGCACCGCCAGCACGCCGGCCAGTACCGTCAGGCTGAATTCCCACTGGAACAGCGCGAAGCAGCCGATGATGATCACCACGTCGTGCATGTTGGCGATGATCGCCGACACCGCCAGCCGCCACTCGAAGCGCAGCGCGAGGTAGATCACGATGCCGAGGCAGACCAGCAGGATCGCGGTCAGGCCGTGGCTGACCAGTTCCTCGCCCACGCTGGGGCCGACGAACTCGACCTTGCGCAGCTGCACGCCGGCGTCCCCAGCCTTGAGCAGGCTCATCACCTGCTCCGACAGCTTGGCCGAGCTGGTGCCTTCCTTGCTCGGCAGGCGGATCAGCACGTCGCGGCTGGTGCCCAGGCTCTGCACCTGCACTTCGCCCACTTTCAGCGTTTCCACGCGATGGCGGATGTCGGCGAGGTTGGCCGGCTGCTGGTACTGCACTTCCATCACCGTGCCGCCGGTGAATTCCACCGACAGGTTCAGCCCTTTGCTGAACAGGAAGAACACAGCCAAGATGAAGGTCACCAGCGAGATCGCGGTGGTGAGCTTGCCGTAGCTCATGAACGGGATGTCCCGTTTGATGCGGAAAAACTCCATGTTTCTTGATCCTTACTTGGTTTCCGGCTTCCACACCTGGCCGATGGACACGGCAGTCAGGCGGCGGCGACGGCCGTACCACAGGTTGACGATGCCGCGCGATACCAGCACCGCGGAGAACATCGAGGTCAGGATGCCGAGGCAGTGCACCACGGCAAAGCCGCGTACCGGGCCGGAGCCGAACACCAGCAGTGCGATACCGGCGATCAGCGTGGTCACGTTCGAGTCCAGAATCGTCGCCCAGGCGTGGCCGTAACCGGCCTGGATCGCCGACTGAGGCGGCACGCCGTTGCGCAGCTCCTCGCGGATACGCTCGTTGATCAGCACGTTGGCGTCGATGGCCATGCCCAGCGTCAGCGCGATCGCCGCGATGCCCGGCAGCGTCAGCGTCGCCTGCAGCATGGACAGCAGCGCGATCAGCATGAACAGGTTGACGCCGAGCGAGGCCACCGAGATCAGGCCGAACACGCGGTAGTACAGCACCATGAACACGGCGATGGCGGCAAAGCCCCACAGCGTGGCGCTGAAGCCCTTCTCGATGTTTTCCTTGCCCAGGCTCGGGCCGATGGTGCGTTCCTCGATGATGTTCATCGGGGCCGCCAGCGAGCCGGCGCGCAGCAGCAGGGCCACGTCGTTGGCTTCGGCCGGGTTCATGCTGCCGGAGATCTGCACGCGGCCACCGCCGATTTCACTGCGGATCACCGGTGCGGTCACCACTTCGCTCTTGTTCTTCTCGACCAGTACCATCGCCATGCGCTTGCCGATGTTTTCCGCGGTCAGGCTGCGGAAAATCTCGGCGCCGGTGCTGTCGAGGCCGATGTCCACCGAGGCACCACCGTTCTGGTCAAAGCCGGGCTGGGCCGAGTTGATGTTGTCGCCGGTCAGCTCGACATCCTTCTTCAGCAGGATCTTCTGAATGCCCTGCGAACTGGCTTCGTCCAGCAGCTCGTAGCCGGTCGGCACGTTGCCGGCCATCGCTTCGGCCACGCGCGACGGATCGTCTTCCACCATGCGCACCTGCAGCGTGGCGGTACGGCCGAGGATGTCCTTGGCCTTGGCGGTGTCCTGCACCCCCGGCAGCTGCACCACGATGCGGCTCGGGCCGGCTTGCTGGATCACCGGTTCGGCGACGCCCAGCTCGTTGACACGGTTGTGCAGGGTGGTGATGTTCTGCGACACGGCATCGCTCTGGATGCGGGTGATCTCTTCCGGCTTCAGCGCCAGGCTGAGGCGGAACAGCTGGTCGTCACTGCTGAAGGTCAGCGACGGCAGGCTGCGCGCCAGCTTGTCGGCGGCGGCGTTCAGCGTTTCCTGGTCACGCAGCTGTACTTCCAGCGCGGTGTTGCCGGTGCGCTTGATGGCGCCGTAGCGGATCTTGGCGGTTTTCAGCTCGCGGCGGATGTCGCCGGCGTAGCGTTCCATGGTCTTGTCCACGGCCGCCTGCATGTCGACTTCCAGCAGGAAGTGCACGCCGCCGCGCAGGTCGAGGCCGAGGAACATCGGGTTGGCGTGCAGCTTGCTCAGCCATTCCGGCGATGCCGCCAGCAGGTTCAACGCGATGATGTAGGTGTCGCCCAGCGCTTGCTGGATGATGTCGCGTGCCTTGATCTGCGTATCGGGATCGTTGAAGCGCACTTTCAGGCTGTTGCCGTCAAGGAACAGGCCGGCAGGCTTGATGCCCTGTTGCTGCAGTACGGTCTCCACCCGCGCCATCAGTGCCGTATCGACGGTAGCCGATTGGCGGGTGCTGGAGATTTGCACGGCAGGGGTTTCGCCAAAGAAATTGGGCAGGGTGTAGATTGTCGAGACAATCAGTACTACCGCAATGACGAGGTATTTCCAGATCGGGAAGCGGTTCATGGAGGCGGTAACAGGAAAAAGGGCCGCCAGGGCGGCCCATTGGGATTACAGGGACTTGATGGTGCCTTTTTCCAGCTTGGCGGCAACGGCACCACGCTGGACATTGATTTCCACGCCGTTGGCAATCTCGATCGCCAGGTACTGGTCACCAGCCTTGGTCACGCGGCCAACGATGCCACCTTGAGTTGCCACTTCGTCACCCTTGTTGATTTCGGCCAGCATCTTCTGGTGTTCTTTCATTTTCTTCTGTTGCGGACGGATCAGCAGGAACCAGAACAAAACGAAAATCACGATCATGGGCAAAAAGCCCATCAGGTCGAGGCCGCCGGCGGCGGAAGTATTGAACATCGATTGAGTCTCCCTGTTTTAAGTTGAATGCGGGTATTACGTGTGCAAGTGGCCGATTGTAGCCACGCTGCGGCTGATTTCCAACCATTGTGCCGAGATGCCGCTTTTGCAAGCGGCATGGCGGCGCGTGGCACGACATTACACAGACAACAGTTGGCCGCGTCAGTTCACACCGCGGGCGCGGCGCTCGTGGAAGCCGGCTTTCCAGTCTTCAAACTGGTCGGCGTCGATGGCGTCGCGCATCTCCTGCATCAGTACCTGATAGTAGTGCAGGTTGTGGATGGTGTTGAGGCGGGCGCCGAGAATCTCGCCGGTGCGGTGCAGGTGGTGCAGGTAGGCGCGGCTGAAGTGGCGGCAGGCGTAGCACTCGCACTGCTCGTCCAGCGGCTTCTTGTCATCCTTGTAGCGCGCGTTCTTGATCTTCAGATCGCCCCACTGCGTGAATAGCCAGCCGTTGCGCGCATTGCGCGTCGGCATCACGCAGTCGAACATGTCGATGCCGTTGGCGACGCCGTGCACCAGGTCTTCCGGGGTGCCGACGCCCATCAGATAGTGCGGCTTCTCCGCCGGCAACATGTCCTTGAGTTCGGTCAGCATGCGGTACATTTCCGGCTTCGGCTCGCCCACCGACAGGCCGCCGATGGCGATGCCGTCAAAACCGATCTGCATCAGACCATCCAGCGATTCCTGGCGCAGGTCCTTGTACAGGTTGCCCTGCACGATGCCGAACAGCGCGTTGGGGTTTTTCAGCTCGTCGAAGGCGCGGCGCGAACGCTCGGCCCAGCGCAGGCTCATGCGCATGGATTTGGCGGCGGTGGCGTGGTCGACCTGACCCGGGGTGCACTCGTCGAAGATCATCACGATGTCGGAGTTGAGCACCTTCTGGATTTCCATCGACTTTTCCGGCGACAGGAACAGCTTGTCGCCGTTGACCGGGCTCTGGAAGGTGACGCCTTCCTCGGTGATCTTGTTCAGCGCGCCGAGGCTGAATACCTGGAAGCCGCCGGAGTCGGTGAGGATAGGCTTGTCCCAGCCGATGAACTGGTGCAGGCCGCCGAACTTCTCGATGATGTCGAGGCCGGGGCGCAGCCACAGGTGGAAGGTATTGCCGAGAATGATCTGGGCCTTGATGTCGTGCAGCTCGTGCGGGCTCATCGCCTTCACCGAGCCGTAGGTGCCCACCGGCTGGAACACCGGGGTCTCGACCTTGCCGTGGTTCAGTTCCAGGGTGCCGCGGCGGGCGCCACCCGATGTCTTGTGCAGGGTAAACTTCAGCATGTGCTTGATAATAATGGCTGGAATCGGAAATTTAGCCGCGCAGTATACACCCCGCGTGCGGCTGGCGTGCGAGCTTTGCACGCAAATGGCTTGCATTTGCCGGCGCCGGTTGGTAATATCGGCAGCCTTGATTGCAGGCACGTAGCTCAGTTGGTTAGAGCACCACCTTGACATGGTGGGGGTCGTTGGTTCGAATCCGATCGTGCCTACCAAATTCAGTTTGGAGTGTTAAATGTTCAAGCGAACTACCACCACCCGTATCTCGCGATAAAACCGAGCCATACGGGGTGCCTTTAAAATTAAAGGAATACTCCAAGCAAACCAAAAAGTGCGGCTCAAGCCGCACTTTTTTTTTGGATTTTTGTCGTCCACCTTCACTTTAAAGCTGGAGTTGCTATGCCTGACATTCGCCTGCCCGACGGTTCCATCCGTTCCTTCGACAAGCCGGTAACGGTGCACGAAGTGGCTGCGTCCATCGGTACCGGTCTTGCGCGTGCGGCGCTGGCTGGTCGCGTGGACGGCCAACTGGTTGACACTTCCTATCTGATTGCGGCCAACGTTGATCTGGCCATCATCACCGAGAAAGACGCGGACGGCCTGTCCATCATCCGCCACTCCACCGCCCACCTGCTGGCGTATGCGGTGAAAGAGCTGTTCCCGGAGGCGCAGGTCACGATCGGGCCGGAGATCGAAAACGGCTTCTACTACGATTTCGCCTACAAGCGTCCGTTCACACCGGAAGACCTGGTGGCGATCGAGAAGAAGATGACCGAGCTGGCGAAGAAGGACATCCCGGTCGAGCGCTACGAGCTGCCGCGTGACGAGGCGATTGCCTACTTCAAGAGCATCGGCGAGGCGTACAAGGCCGAGATCATCGAGTCCATTCCGCAGGGCGAGGTGCTGAGCCTGTACCGCGAAGGTGGGTTCACCGACCTGTGTCGCGGCCCGCACGTGCCGTCCACCGGCAAGCTGAAGGTGTTCAAGCTGATGAAGGTGGCCGGTGCCTACTGGCGCGGCGACAGCAACAACGAGATGCTGCAGCGTATCTACGGCACCGCCTGGCAGAAGAAGGAAGACCTGGAGCAGTACCTGTTCATGCTGGAAGAGGCGGAAAAGCGCGACCATCGCAAGCTGGGTCGCCAGCTGGATCTGTTCCATCTGCAGGATGAGGCGCCAGGCATGGTGTTCTGGCATCCGAAGGGCTGGGCGCTGTGGCAGAGCATCGAACAGTACATGCGCAAGACGCTGACCGAAGCCGGCTACCAGGAAATCCGCACCCCGATGGTGATGGATCGCGTGTTGTGGGAAAAGTCCGGCCACTGGGAAAACTACCGTGAGGGCATGTTCACCACCGAGTCCGAAAAGCGCGACTACGCGGTGAAGCCGATGAACTGCCCGGGCCACGTGCAGGTGTTCAACCAGGGGCTGCGCTCCTATCGTGACCTGCCGATGCGGCTGGCCGAATTCGGCGCCTGTCATCGCAACGAGCCGTCCGGCGCGCTGCACGGCATCATGCGTGTGCGCGGCTTCGTGCAGGACGATGCCCACATCTTCTGTACCGAAGAACAGATCATCGAAGAGGCGCGTGCCTTCAACGAGCTGACCATGGCGGTGTACAAGCGCTTCGGCTTCGACAAGGTGGCGATCAAGCTGTCGCTGCGTCCGGAAAAGTACGCCGGCACACTGGAAACCTGGGATCGCGCCGAGGAAGGTCTGCGCGAGGCGCTGCGCGCCTGTGGCGTGGAGTGGGAAGAGCTGCCGGGCGAGGGCGCGTTTTACGGTCCGAAGATCGAGTATCACATCAAGGACGCGCTGGGCCGTTCCTGGCAGTGCGGTACCCTGCAGCTGGACTATGTGCTGCCGGAGCGTCTCGGCGCCGAGTATGTCACCGAGGATAACGGCCGTGCCCGTCCGGTGATGCTGCACCGCGCGATTCTGGGTTCGCTGGAGCGCTTCATCGGTATCCTGATCGAAAACCACGCCGGTGTTTTCCCGCTGTGGCTGGCGCCGGTGCAGATGGTGGTGATGAATATCACCAGCGCACAGGCCGATTATGCTGCGGATGTGGCAACCAGTTTGCGTAAACTGGGTTACAAAGTCGATCTTGACTTGAGAAACGAAAAGATCGGCTATAAAATCCGCGAGCACAGCCTGCAGAAGCTCCCTTACCAGGTCGTCATCGGCGACAAGGAAAAAGAGGGCGGGCTGGTGGCTGTACGTGCTCGCGGCGAGGATCTGGGTCAGATGACTCTGCAAGCCTTTGCCGACCACCTGCAAGCCGCGATGGCGCAGGTCTGAGTGCCTACGGGTACGATCACTAAACTACAGGAGTATTGGCTATAGCTCAGGAACGCGAACCACGGATCAATGGCGAAATTACCGCCCGCGAGATCCGTCTGGTAGGAGAAGAAGGCGAGCAGCTCGGTATCGTCAGTCTGCGTGAAGGTCTGGCGCTGGCGGAAGAACGCGACGTTGATCTGGTGGAAATTTCGCCGACGGCCCAGCCGCCGGTGGTCAAGCTGATGGACTACGGCAAGTACAAGTACGAGCAGTCCAAGAAGCGCCACGAAGCGAAGCAGAAGCAGAAGCAGATCCAGATCAAGGAAATCAAGTTCCGTCCGGGTACTGACGATGGCGACTACAACGTCAAGCTGCGTAACCTGATCCGCTTCCTCACTGAAGGTGACAAAGCCAAGGTAACCCTGCGTTTCCGTGGTCGTGAGATGGCTCACCAGGATATCGGTCTCGCGCTGCTCAAGCGCGTGGAAGCCGATTTGGCGGAAGTGGGTACGGTCGAGCAGTTCCCGCGACTGGAAGGCCGCCAAATGGTCATGATGATTGCCCCGAAAAAGAAATAATCGGGTATAATCATCGACTTCTTCACGGCAGGCTCGCCTGCCGTGTTGATTTTGTAGGCCGGCAACGGTCTGCAGCAAAAGCGTGACGCAGTGGTTTTAAGTGCCTTTGGCCACCCTGGGTCTAATCTAACGAAAATTCAGCAGGAGCATTCCATGCCGAAAATGAAAACCAAGTCGAGCGCGAAGAAGCGTCTCAAAGTATTGGGCAACGGTGGTGTCAAGCGCTCTATGGCGTTCAAGCGTCATATCCTGACCAAGAAAACCACCAAAACCAAACGTCAATTGCGCGGTACTGCCATGGTAGATAGCACCAACATGGCTTCCGTTCGCAAAATGATGCCCTACGCTTAAGGAGATAATTCATGCCACGCGTAAAACGCGGTGTAACCGCACGTGCTCGTCACAAGAAAATCTTAGCTCTGGCGAAAGGCTATCGCGGCCGCCGGAAGAACGTCTATCGCATCGCCAAACAGGCGGTGATGAAAGCCGGTCAGTACGCCTACCGCGACCGTCGCCAGAAAAAGCGTCAGTTCCGTCAACTGTGGATTGCTCGTATCAACGCCGCTTCGCGTGAAAACGGCCTGCCATACAGCAAGTTCATGAACGGCCTGAAGAAAGCGCTGATCGAAATCGACCGTAAGGTCCTGGCCGATCTGGCCGTGTTCGATAAGCCGGCATTTGCTCAAATCGTTGAAAAAGCAAAAGCCGCCCTCGCTTAAGCGCTGGATACTAAAAAGGGAGGCTGATGCCTCCCTTTTTTTTCGATCTTCCCCAAGATGGCTGACTCGAGCGCGCCCCGTTCCGGTCAGTTTTCTTACGCATACTGGTGCGACCCATGAGCAATGTTGACGTGATTCTCAAGGAAGGTCTGGCGGCACTCGATGCTGCTGCCGATCTCGTTGAACTGGAACAGGTCAAGGCCCGCTATCTTGGTAAAAGCGGTGCCCTGACCGAGCTGCTGAAGCAGCTGGGCAAACTGTCGCCCGAAGAGCGCAAGAGTGCCGGCGCAACCATCAACGCCGCCAAGCAGGCGTTCGAGACCCGTCATAACGAAGTGCGCGACGGCTTCAATGCCGCCAAGCTGGCCGCACAGTTGGCCGCAGAGTCGCTGGATGTGACCCTGCCGGGCCGTGGCATTACCCCGGCCGGGCTGCACCCGGTAACACTAACGCTGGAGCGCATCACCGGCCTGTTCGCCACCATGGGCTTTGAAGTGGCCGATGGCCCGGAAATCGAAAGCGACTTCCACAACTTCCAGGCGCTGAACATTCCGGAAAACCACCCGGCGCGTGCGATGCAGGACACCTTCTATGTCGAAGGCGGCGACGTGCTGCGTACCCATACCAGCCCGATCCAGGTGCGCTACATGCTGGATAACCAGCCGCCGATCAAGATCGTGGCTCCGGGCCGCGTGTACCGCGTGGATTCCGATGCCACCCACTCGCCGATGTTCCACCAGATGGAAGGCCTGTGGATCGACCAGAACGTGAGCTTCGCCGACCTGAAGGCCACCATCACCGAGTTCCTGCGCCGCTTCTTCGAGCGTGACGACATGCAGGTGCGCTTCCGTCCGTCCTTCTTCCCGTTCACCGAGACCTCGGCCGAGATCGACGTGCTGGACGAGCAGGGGCGCTGGCTGGAAGTCGGCGGTAGTGGCATGGTGCATCCGAACGTGCTGCGCAATGTCGGCATCGACCCGGAAAAATACACCGGCTTCGCCTTCGGCATCGGCCTCGACCGCTTTGCCATGCTGCGTTACGGCGTGAACGACCTGCGCTTGTTCTTCGAGAACGATCTGACGTTCCTGAAACAATTCAACTGATCGCGACGGAGACCCATCATGCAATTTTCCGAACAATGGCTGCGCAGCCGCGTTAACCCGTCGCTGAGCACCGACGAGCTGTCCTACCTGCTGACCATGGCCGGCCTGGAAGTGGAGGAAGTCAACGCCGCCGCCCCCGCTTTCAGCGGCGTGGTGATTGGCGAAGTGAAAGAATGTGAAAAGCACGAGAACGCCGACCGCCTGCGCGTGACCAAGGTCGACGTGGGTACCGGCGAGCTGGTGCAGATCGTGTGCGGCGCCCCGAACGTGGCCGTAGGCGTGAAGGTGCCGTGCGCGCTGCCGGGCGCCATCCTGCCGGGCGATTTCCGGATCAAGCCGACCAAGATGCGCGGCGTGGAGTCCGGCGGCATGCTGTGCTCCGGCAAGGAGCTGGGCGTGCCGGACGAGGCCGACGGCCTGATGCTGCTGCCGGCCGATGCACCAGTAGGGCAGAATATCCGCGACTATCTGGGTCTGGATGACAGCCTGTTCACGCTGAAAATCACGCCGAACCGTGCCGACTGCCTGTCCATCCGCGGTATCGCCCGCGAAGTGGCGGCACTGACCGGCTGCCCGCTGACGGCCTGGGACATCGCCGCCGTGGCACCGCAAACCGACAGCAAGCTGACGGTCAGCATTGCCGATAACGCCCCGTGCAGCCGCTACGTTGGCCGCGTGCTGAAGAACGTGAACGCCGCCGCGCCGACGCCGGACTGGATGAAGCGCCGCCTGGAGCGTTCCGGCCTGCGTTCCATCTCCGCCATCGTCGACATCACCAACTACATCCTGCTGGAGCAGGGTCAGCCGATGCACGCGTTTGATCTGGACAAGATCGACGGCGGCATTACCGTGCGCATGGCTGCCGCCGGCGAGAAGCTGGTGTGCCTCAACGAAAAAGAAATCGAGCTGACGCCGGAGCTGATGGTGATCGCCGATGCCGCCAAGCCGCTGGCCATCGCCGGCATCATGGGCGGCCTCGACAGCGGCGTGACCACCGCCAGCCGCGACATCTTCCTGGAAAGCGCCTTCTTCCAGCCGGAAGCCATCGCCGGCAAGGCACGCGCCCTGGGCTTCGGCTCCGATTCCAGCTACCGCTACGAGCGTGGCGTGGATTTCGCGCTGCAGACCGAGGCCATCGAGCGCGCCACCGCGCTGGTGCTGGACATCTGCGGTGGCGAGCCCGGCCCGCTGACCGAAACCGTGTCGGCGCTGCCGGCACGCGCCAGCGTGGCGGTGCGTACCGCCCGCGTCGCTCGGGTGCTGGGCGTAACGTTGGCCGCAGACGAGATTGCCGCCATCTTCACCCGTCTCGGCCTGCCATTCGAGCAGAATGCCGACGGTTTCGTGGTCAGTGCGCCAAGCTTCCGCTTCGATATCGCGATTGAGGAAGACCTGATCGAGGAAATCGCCCGCGTCTACGGCTACGACAATATCCCGGCCAATGCCCCGGTCGCCGCGCAAACCATGCTGCCGCAGCCGGAAGGCCTGCGTGTGCGCAGTGAAGTACGCCGCCTGCTGGCCGGCCGCGATTTTCAGGAGATCGTCAGCTACGCCTTCGTGGAAGAGAAGTGGGAGCGCGATTTCGCCGGTAACAGCAACCCGGTACGCCTGATCAACCCGATTGCCAGCCAGATGAGCGTAATGCGCTCCAGCCTGATCGGTGGTCTGGTGGACACCCTTGCGGCCAACCTTAACCGCAAGCACAGCCGCGTGCGCGTGTTCGAGATCGCCCGCGTGTTCCACAAACAAGCCGACGGCAGCGTGCAGCAGCCGGAAGTGGTCGCCGGCCTAGCGCACGGCAGCCGTGTCGACGAGCAGTGGGGGAGCAAGGCCGAGCGCGTCGATTTCTACGACATCAAGGCCGACGTCGAGGCGCTGCTGTATCCGCGCGTCGCCGAATACCGCAAGGCCGCCCATCCGGCGTTCCACCCGGGCCGGTGTGCCGAAGTGCTGCTGGATGGCGCCGTGGTCGGCGTGCTGGGCGAGCTGCACCCGCAGTGGGTACAGGCTTACGGCCTGACCAACGCACCGGTGCTGTTCGAGCTGGCGGCCTGCGCCGCCGAACAGGTTGGCCGCGTCAAGTTGGCGCCGGTCAGCAAGTTCCAGCCGGTGCGTCGTGACCTGGCGCTGGTGGTGGCGGAAGAGGTGAGCGCCGCCACGCTGCAGCAGGCGATGCTGGCGGTCGCGCCTGAGTCTGTGCGCGAGCTGGCGCTGTTCGACCTCTACCGCGGCAAGGGCGTGGACGAGGGCAAGAAGAGTCTGGCGTTCCGCATCGTGCTGCAGGCGGCCGACCGCACCCTGGTCGACGATGAAGTCGAGCAGGCGGTGGCCGCGATGCTGGCGGCCGCCGAAGGCGCCGGTGCCGTACTGCGCGCCTGATCCATCCCTGTTGGCCACCCGCCGGGCGGGTGGCGTTTTATCCGATGTTGTAGTGAGGAATTGTCATGACTTTGACCAAAGCCGAGTTGGCCGATCTGTTGTTCGACAAGGTGGGCCTGAACAAGCGCGAAGCCAAGGACATGGTGGAGTCGTTCTTTGAAGAAATCCGCTCCACCCTGGAAACGGGCACCAGCGTCAAGCTGTCCGGTTTCGGTAATTTCCAGTTGCGCGACAAGCCGCAGCGCCCGGGGCGTAACCCGAAAACCGGCGAAGAGATTCCCATCACCGCCCGACGCGTGGTAACTTTCCATGCAAGTCAGAAACTCAAGGGAATGGTTGAACAACATCATGCAAATACCCAAGGCTGAGCTTCCTGCCATTCCGGCCAAACGCTATTTCACCATCGGTGAAGTCAGCGAGCTGACCGGCGTCAAGCAGCATGTACTGCGCTATTGGGAGCAGGAGTTTTCCGAGCTGCGCAACGTCAAGCGCCGTGGCAACCGTCGCTACTACCAGCACCGCGAGGTCTTGCTGGTGCGTCGCATCCGTTCCCTGCTCTACGACGACGGTTTTACGCTGCATGGTGCCCGTCAGCGCCTGGAAGGCGATCAGCCGGCACCGGCTACCGCCGGCGAAGTGCGCAAGGAGCTGCAGGCCATCCTGGACTGGCTGGATCTGAGCCTTGGCAAAGACTGAATAACTGTTTATAATTTTTGCCTTGAGTCGGAGTGTGGCGCAGCCCGGTAGCGCACTTGCATGGGGTGCAAGGGGTCGAAGGTTCGAATCCTTTCACTCCGACCAAAAAATCATTCAAAGGCCACTTGCTTGCAAGTGGCCTTTATCATTTGTTCTCAATATCGCTTTCTCCGTCTCAGTCACCGGGAGCCGCCATCATGATCGCCACGCCGTGTATCGGAGTCTGCTCCACCGCCGTTGGCGACGAGGTCTGCTTCGGCTGCGGCCGGAGTTTTGCCGAGGTCTCCAACTGGCTGGCGCTTGATGATGGCCAGCGTGCTGCCATCCAGGCGCAGCTGTCACGGCGCAAGGTCTGGCTGCAGATGGCGATGCAGAGCGGTGGCCGGCTGCAGGCGATCCAGCCGGCGCAGCAGCAGGCCAGGCTGGCGCTGACGCCGTCGCTGCTGGTCACCCTGGGTTGGCCGCAGCAACGGCAGGGTCGCGGCTATGTGCCGCTGCTGACCCACGACGGCCGCAGCTATCTGCTGCCGGTGTACCGCGACGACTGGCTGCGCCTGTTCTGGGATTGCCTGTTCGATGCCGACTGCGCCCAGCTGAACTGAGCGTTTCTTGTCTTTACCGCCCTGTCGGCAGCAAGATAGCGCTTCTATCGGGAGCAAGGAGGTGTCGCATGGCGCAGGACAGCAGTCTGAGTTCATTCTGGGATAGCCGTTACCAGCAACAGGTGACACCGTGGGAGAGCGGCCAGCTACCGGCCGGGTTTGCCGAGCTGGTGCAGCCGCTGCTGCCGCGGGTGCATTCGGTGTTGTTGCCCGGTTGCGGCAGCGGTTACGAGGTCAGCTATCTGCAGCGGCAGGGTTTGCAGGTGGCCGCGATCGACTTCAGTGCCGAGGCGGTGGCGCTGGCGCGGCAGCAGCTCGGACCGCTGGCGCCACTGGTGCGGCAGGCCGATTTTTTCAGTGACGAGGTCGACGGCAGCTGGGACTGGGTGTACGAGCGCGCCTTCCTGTGCGCGTTGCCACCACCGCGCTGGCCGGCCTATGCCGAGAAAATGGCGCGGCTGGTGAAGCCGAGCGGCTATCTCGCCGGCTACTTCTTCTTGCGGCCAACCTTGAAAGGCCCACCCTTCGGTGTCGCGCTGGCCCAGCTACAGGCACTGTTCCAGCCCTGGTTCTCCTTGTGCCAGCAAATCCCGGTGAACGGCTCCTTGCCGGTGTTCGCTCCGGACGAGTATTGGCTGTGCTGGCAGCGATCCGATGCATACTTGACGACGGTCATTTGATTTAAGATGGCCGCTGTATTTTTCTACAGAAACAGTGTAAAAACGACCGACAATAAGTGCAGATAGGCACGCGTGCTAGCAACAGGAGACATGAAGGATGAATTGGTTCTGGCGGACTTATTACCTGATGGAAAAATCGTTCTGGAACTCGCTGACCAAGAAACTGTGCAGCTTTTTCTTCATCAGCCTGTTTCAATTGATCCTGATTGCCTACGTTTACCTGGCGCTGGATGACATCCGCCAGCTGGTCGGTGGCCAGGAGCTGACCGAGCCAATCCGCCAGCAGATCTTCTCGTTGCTGGACAAGACCATGATCTGGTCGTTCGCCATCTGGTGCGTGTCGCTGGTGTTCATCGCCTTCATGGTCTGGTATCTGCGTTTCCTGATCGTGCGGCCATTGCAGATGATCATCGCCATCTTCCGCGAGATCGGTGCCGGCGAGGGCGACCTGTCACGCGAGATCCCGACCATCACCTACGACGAGATCCGCGACCTGTCGCTGTCCTATAACGAATTCCTGAAGAAGATGCGCGAGATCATCAGCAATGTGCGCATCATGACCATCCGCATCGCCATGGACTCCACTCGCACGCGCAAGAACATCGGCGAGTCGCTGAGCAGCGCCAAGCAGCAGGCGGAGCTGGCCAGCCAGGTGCGCGATTCCAGCGACAAGACCACCGCCGGCATCAACCAGGTGTCGGCCGAAACGCAGTCGATTTCCACCACCACCGTCGGCAACCTGGCGATGGCGCGCGAGTCCTACGCCGAGCTGCAGGACGCGGCGACGCGGATAGGCGAGATCAGCGGCCGCGTCGGCGCCTTCAACACCACCGTGGTGGAGCTGAACAACCGCTCGGCCAGCATCAAGACCATCGTCGACCTGATCAAGGACATCTCGGAACAGACCAACCTGCTGGCGCTGAATGCGGCGATCGAGGCGGCACGCGCAGGCGAATCCGGTCGCGGTTTTGCGGTGGTGGCCGACGAGGTGCGCAAGCTGGCGGAGCGGGTGCGGGTAGCGACCGAGGAAATCTCCGGCAATATCGACGGCATGCTCAATCTGGTGTCGCACACCCAGGAGGCGACCGCGCGCATCAATACCGATACCGCGCAGGCGCTGGACGTGGTCAATCGTTCCTCGCAGCACTTCGGCCGCATGATGAGCGATTTTGAAAACATGGCCAGCGGTCTGACCGAAATCGCCGGCACCATGGAGCTGTTTGCCGGCACCAACCTGCAGGTCAACCGCAATGTCTCGGAAATCCACGGCCTGAGCACGGTGGTGTCCACGCACCTGGCGCAGTCGGAAGACGTGTCGGTGAAGCTGTCGGTGGCGGCGGAGCAGGTGCAGGAGCTGGTGTCGCGCTTCGTGATCGGCGAGGGCGAGCTGGATGCGGTGATCGGCGTTGCCCGGCACGCCCGCGATAACCTGGCGGAAATGCTGGAGCGGGCGCAGGGCGAGGGCCTCAACATCTTTGACCAGCGCTACCAGCCGATTCCCGGCTCCAATCCGGCGAAATTCCATACCGCCTACGACGACAAGCTGGCACCGGCACTGCAGAAGATCTACGACCAGGTGGTGCAAAAGACCAATGGCGGCCGTTTCTGCCTGCTGGTCGATACCAACGGCTATGCGCCGACGCACAACAGCTTCTATTCCAAGCCGCTGACCGGCGATCTGCAGCAGGATCTGGTCGGCAGCCGCGACAAGCGCATCTTCAACGATCCGACCGGCATCAAGTCGGCGAAGAACACCCAGCCGTTCCTGTTGCAGACCTATATGCGCGACACCGGCGAGATCCTGTCGGAGATTGCGTTGCCGATCCGGCTGGCCGGCCGGCACTGGGGCGCGATCCGCGTCGGTTTCGACCCGTCGGCGCTGCTGCAGGCGGACTGACACACAGCCAATGACAAAACGCCCAGATCGTGACGATCCGGGCGTTTTGTTTGGCTGCGTATTCCGGGCCTAGTGCTTGCGGTGGCAGGCATTGGGACAGCTGGCGCAGCGCTCGGACAGGCCGACACACTCCAGCGACTGCTTCAGCGAGCACACCGAGCGACGGCAGGCGATGAAACGGATGTTCTCCTCGTTGGCCAGCTGGCGGAAGTGCTTCATCACGTTGTGGCCGAGGAAATCGGTGAACAGGATCAGCAGGTCGGTGCCTGCCGGCAGGCGGTCCACCTTGCGCTGGTGCGAGCTGTTGCGCCCGCTGAGGTGCTTGTTGATGGAAATACCGAAGTTGTCCAGTACGCCAGGAATATTGCCCAGTGTATCGGCGCCGACCAGCATTGCATTCATGATGAGACCTTTCACTGTATTTTTAACAATGATATTTATTCTCATTTGCAAATGCAACTCAAAGTTGCAGGGCCGGCGTCAACGTTGCATTTATGCCAAAGAATTTAGCCTAGAACTCCTTGCCGGCCAGCCAGATCGACCAGATCAGCCACAGGCTGTTGAAGAACGCCACCATGAAGCCGAGAAAGCCGAACAGCGGCAAGCCGAACAGGGTCGGGCCGCCATCCACCGTCATCACGATCGAGGAGCCGATGATCAGGCAGCCAGTGACGATGCCCATCGTCAGCCGGTTGACGCTCTTGTCCAGCTGGTGACCGAACTGCTCCAGCCGCTTCAGGTCGAGATTGATGCGGAACTTGCCGTGCTTGATGTCGCGGCCGATGCGGATGATGTCGCGCGGCAGGCTGGCCAGCATGGCGAAGCCGTCGCTCAGCGTTTCGCGGCCGCGCTTGAGTAGTGCCTCCGGACGGTAGCGTTCGATGATCAGCTTGCGCACGAACGGGGTGAGGTGTTCCACCAGCTGGAATTGCGGCTCCAGCTGCCGGCCCAGCCCCTCCAGCGTGATCAGCGCCTTGAACAGCATCGCCATGTCCGCCGGCAGCAGGATGCCGTGGTTGCGGATCAGCGCCATCAGGTCGTTGATCAGCTGCGACATGTTGAGGTCTTTCAGCACCACGTGATCGTACTGGAAGAAAATCTCGCCGATGTCCTCGGCAAACTGTTCCTCGTCCACAGGCACGCTGCCGGTCCAGCCTATCAGTACCCCCATCATCGCGTGCTCGTCGCGCTGCGCCATCGCCGCCAGCAGGTCGACGATCTCGTCGCGGCGACGGTGCGACAGGCGGCCAACCATGCCGAAGTCGATGAAGGCGATGCGGTCTTCCGGCAGGAAGATGACGTTGCCGGGGTGCGGGTCGGCGTGGAAATAGCCGTTGAGCAGGATCATCTTCAGCACCGCGTCGGCGCCGCGTCGCGCCAGCAGCGACGGGTCCAGTCCTGCCGCCGGCAGCGCGCTGACCGGTGAGGCGCTGAAACCGTCGATGAAGTCCTGCACGTTGACATCGGCACGGGTGTACTCCCAGTACACCTTGGGAATGCGGATATAGGGATCCTCGGCAAAGTCGCGGGCAAAGCGCTCCATATTGCGGGCTTCGGCGGCCAGATCCAGCTCGCGCTTCAGCGAGCGGGCAAACTGCGCCACGATGTCGGACGGCATGAAACGGCGCGCGTCGGGGAACTCCAGCTCGATCAGATGGGCCAGATGCTCCAGGATGCGCAAGTCGGCATCGACTTTCTGCACGATACCGGGGCGGCGCAGCTTGACCACCACCTCGCTGCCGTCGTGCAGTGTGGCGCGGTGTACCTGCGCGATGGAGGCCGAACCGATCGGCACCATGTCGAAGCGGGCGAACAGTGTCTCCGGCGCCTCGCCCAGTACTTGTTGCAGGTAGGGCGCCAACAGTGCCTCCGGTATCGGCGGCACGGTATTTTGCAGCTTTTCGAATTCATTGATCCATTCCGGCGCGAACAGGTCGACGCGGGTAGACAGGATCTGACCCAGCTTGATGAAGGTCGGGCCCAGTTCCTCGAAGGCGAGGCGGACGCGGATGGGGGCGGGGATGGCGTCGGCGCTATCCGGCAGCCGCAGGTTGAACCATTCGCCGGCCTTTTCCACCGCCGCCGGCAGCCGCAAGCGCTGCACGAATTCACCCAGTCCGTGCTTGAACAGCACCGCGCTGATTTCGCGCAGGCGGGGCAAGTCGCGCATGGCTATCAATGTTTCTCTGAGCATTTTTTCTGACCCGTTATGACGGCTTTACAGTGCCGGTTCGCTTCGTTACAGTGCAAGCCTATGAAATTGCATCTTCACCTGTTTGCCATCATTTTGGCCGGATTTATGTCGTTTGCCCATGCCGAACCGGAATCCGGGGTGGGCAACAAGCCGAATCTGGGTATTTTCGCCGATCCGATTGCCCAGTTTGCCGCGCCTGGCGAAGAAGCCGTGGGTGACCTGCTGCTGCAGGCGATGAGCCTGATGGGTGTGGCCTACCGTTTTGGCGGCAGCAGTCCGGAAACCGGTCTCGACTGTTCCGGTTTCATCCAGTACGTATTCCGCAAGTCCCTGCGCGTCAACCTGCCGCGCACTTCGGCCGAGATGGCGCGCGCCGGTCGCGTGATCGAGCGCGACGAGCTGGCGCCGGGTGATCTGGTGTTTTACAACACGCGCGGTTTCCAGTATTCCCACGTCGGCCTCTATCTGGGCGGCAACAAGTTCATCCATTCGCCCCGCACCGGCAAGTCGGTGGAGGTGGTCAATATGACCAATAGCTACTGGTCGCAGCGCTTCAACGGCGCCCGGCGGGTGAACCGTGGCGGTAGCGAGTGGAAAGAGCCGGTGACGGCGCGCGTGGCGAACGACAGGCCGCCAGCGGAGAAAAAGCTGACCGAGAAAAAAGTGGCCGAGAAAAAAACTATCGACAAGAAGTCGGCCGACAAGCCGGCAGCGGAGAAGAAGGGCAGGAGCAGTACCCGCGCCGAACGACGCAAGGCGGCGCGCGAGCAGGAGGCGGAGCGCAAGACCGCCAGCCGCAAGAAAAGCGAGCAGAACCCGCGCAAAAAGAAAAAACCGGACTGAACGGACGGAACATTTCGGGATGGCGACTATCCATTCCCTTTTTAGCTTGCAGCCCGGATTGCGGGCTGCAGGCTTTTTCAGCAAGGTAAAACGGTCATGAGTTTGCAACTTCCCACCTGGTATGCCCCGGATGGCAGCGTGGTGTCCTGCACCGAGAAGATCAAGGTGATGACGGAAAATCTGCAGGAACTGGGCCAGATGGCGCAGGACGCGTTCGAGGATGCCATCCTGATGGGCTGCGATGAACAGCAGGTGCGCGCATTCCTGGTGGACATGATGCAGCGCCTGGAAAACCCCTACCAATCCTGAGCCCCCAATTCTGAGCAAGGTATCGATGTCTTTTCCTTTCGAGATGTTTGTCGGGCTGCGCTACCTGCGCGCGCGGCGTCGTAACGGTTTTATTTCCTTCATCTCGCTGATGTCTGTGCTGGGCATCGCGCTGGGGGTGGCCGCGCTGATCGTGGTGCTGTCGGTGATGAACGGCTTCCAGCAGGAGATTCGCGGCCGCATGCTGTCGGTGGTGTCGCACGTCGAGGTCGGCAGCTACGACGGCCGCGTCGCCGGCTGGCCAACGTTGGCCGCAACACTGACGCAGCAGCCGCACGTGCTGGCCGCCGCGCCCTACGTCAATGCCCAGGGCCTGTTGTCCAGCGGTGGCTCGGTCCGCGGCGCCATGGTGCGCGGCATCGTGCCGCAGCAGGAAGACAAGGTCATCGACCTCGGCCAGCAGATGCAGCGCGGCAAGCTGACCGACCTGCAGCCGGGCAAGTTCGGCATCCTGCTCGGTTACGAGCTGGCGCGGGCGCTGGGGGTAGAGGTGGGCGACAAGGTGACGCTGATCACGCCGCAGGGCAATGTCACCCCCGCCGGCATGATGCCGCGCCTGAAGCAGTTCACCGTTACCGGCGTGTTCAAGATCGGTATGTTCGAGTACGACTCGTCGCTGGCGATGATCCACCTGCGCGACGCGCAGGTGCTGTTCCGCATGGGGCAGGACGTGTCCGGCGTGCGCCTGAAACTGGACGACCCGCTGCAGGCGCCGCAGGTCAAGGCGGCGCTGAACGGCCAGCTGGCGGCCAACCAGGTGGCCAGCGACTGGACCGACATGAACAGCAACTACTTCCGCGCGGTGCAGATCGAGAAGCGGATGATGTTCATCATCCTGACGCTGATCGTCGCGGTGGCGGCGTTCAACCTGGTGTCGACGCTGGTGATGGTGGTTACCGACAAGCAGGCCGACATCGCCATCCTGCGCACCCTGGGCGCCAGCCCGGCCAGCATCATGCAGATCTTCATGATCCAGGGCTCGGTAGCCGGCGTGCTCGGCACCCTCAGTGGTGTTGCCGGCGGCCTGCTGCTGGCCTTCAATCTGGACGTGATCCTGCCGGCGATCGAAAGCGTGCTCGGCATGCGCCTGCTGTCCAGCGAGGTATACCTGATCGACTACCTGCCGTCCGAGGTGCAGCTGTCGGACGTGGTCACCATTGCCGTCATTTCCCTGGTGTTGTCGTTGCTGGCAACGCTGTATCCAAGCTGGCGCGCGGCGCGTACCCGCCCGGCGGAGGCGCTGCGTTATGAGTGAAGTCCTGTCCTGCCGCGATCTGGGGCGTGTCTACCGTGAAGGCGAGCTCGACGTCAGCGTGCTCGCCGGTATCAACCTGTCGGTGCAGCAAGGCGAGCGCCTGGCCATCGTCGGCGCCTCCGGCTCCGGCAAGAGCACGCTGCTGCATCTGCTGGGCGGGCTGGACCGCCCGACCAGCGGCGAGGTGCTGCTGATGGGGCAGGCGATCGGCAGCCTGTCCGAGCAGAAGCTGGGCGAACTGCGCAACCGGAGCCTCGGCTTTGTCTACCAGTTCCACCACCTGCTGCCGGAATTCAGCGCGCTGGAAAACGTGATGATGCCGCTCTTGATCCGGCGCACGCCGCGCCACGAAGCCGCGGCGGCGGCGCAGGCGATGCTGGCGCGCGTCGGTCTCGGCGCGCGGCTGCAGCACAAGCCGGGCGAGCTGTCCGGCGGCGAGCGGCAGCGCGCGGCGATGGCGCGCGCGCTGGTGACCAATCCGGCCTGCCTGCTGGCCGACGAGCCGACCGGCAACCTTGACCGCGCCAATGCCGAGGCGGTGTTCGAGCTGATGCTGGAACTGAACCGCACGCTGGGCACCAGCCTGATCATCGTCACCCATGATCACGCGCTGGCACACCGCGTCGGCAAGGTGCTGACCCTGACGCCGCAAGGCCTGAGCGTTGCGGCCAACCTTGAGCACGAAACATGATCAATACCGTAAATGACATGCTGGACGGCTGGACGCCGGGGGTCACCCTGCACCGGCTGGGCCAGGTGATCCAGGGCGAAACCGGCTGGCAGGAACTGCTGATCGGCGTCGCCGCCTTGCTGTGCGCCTGGCTGTGGGCGCGTCAGCTGTACCGCCGCTATTTCCAGACCGCGCAGGCGCAGGAGTGGTCGTTCGGCAAATACCTGCTGTACCGGCTGGTGTATCCGCTGTCGGCGCAGTTGCTGACCCAGGCCTTGGCGCTGGGCTGGCAGCTGCTGCAGGGACAGTCGTCGGTGATCCTGATGCTGTCGGCGACGCTGTTATTCTGGCTGTCGCTGATCCGGGTGCTGACCGCCATCGTGCGTCACGCGCTGCCGGAGGGCAAGGTGGAGCGCCACTCGGAACACCTGCTGGCGATGCTGCTGTGGCTGGCCTTTGCCGCGTGGGTGACCGGCATCGATACGCTGGCGCTGAGCTGGCTGGAGTCGGTGCGCTTCCGTGTCGGCAAGAACGAGCTGAACCTGCTGATGATCCTGTCGGCGCTGCTGTGGGTGTCGGTGATCCTGGTCGGCGCGCTGTGGGTCAGCAAGCTGATTGAGAAGCGGGTGATGAAGCTCGGCGACATCGACATGAACCTGCGCTTCGTGATCAGCAAGCTGGCGCGCACGCTGCTGATCATCGGCGCGGTGATGGTGGCGCTGCCCATCGTCGGCATCGACCTCACCGTGCTGTCGGTATTCGGCGGCGCGCTGGGTGTCGGTCTCGGCTTCGGCTTGCAGAAGATCGCCAGCAACTACGTGTCCGGCTTCATCATCCTGCTCGATCGCTCCATCCGCATCGGCGACCGGCTGATGGTCGACGGCCGCGTCGGCTACGTCAGCAAGATCACCGCGCGCTACGTGGTGCTGAAGGGGCTGGACGGCAGCGAGGTGCTGGTGCCGAACGAGGCGCTGATCGCCAACACCGTGATCAACCAGTCCTATACCGACAAGCAGATCTGGATCAGCATGCCGATCCAGGTCGCCTACGACACCGATCTGGAACTGGCGCAGCGCCTGCTGCGCGAGGCTGCCGAACACCCGCGGGTGATGACCGAGCCGGCGCCGAACGCCTTCGTCACCGCCTTTGCCGAGTCTGGCATCAATCTGGAAATCGGGCTGTGGGTGAAGGACCCGGAAAACGGCATCGCCGGCCTGCGTTCCGACATCAACCTGCGCATCTGGCAGCTGTTCAAGCAGCACCATGTGCAGATCCCGTATCCGCAACGCGAGTTGCGGGTGGTCAACCAGGCGGTGGTGGCATCACCGGTCGAGGCCAACGCATGAGCTGCCAGACACTTGCCGTCATTGATGACGATGCCGCAGTAAGGCAATCGCTGCTGTGGCTGCTGGAAAGCGACACCCTGCGCGTCACCGGTTTTGACAGCGCCGAGGCCTTTCTCGCCGCGCCGGACAATGCCGCCTTCAACTGCCTGATCGTCGACCTGCGCCTGTCCGGCATGAGCGGCATCGTGCTGCTGCAAACGTTGGCCGCATGGGCGTACTGCCCGCCGGTGGTGATGCTGACCGGCCATGGCGACGTGCCGCACGCGGTGGCCGCGTTCAAGCTGGGGGTGGTCGATTTTCTGGAGAAACCGTTCGACGACCAGCGCCTGCTGGCGCAGGTCGAGCACTGCCTGCAGCAGGACCGCGTCGCGCGCGAGCAGCACCAGCGCGAATCGCGGCTGCACCAGACGCTGGCGACGCTGACCGAACGCGAAAAGGAAGTGATGCAGCTGGTGCTGGCCGGCCTGCTCAACAAGCAGATCGCCGAGGCGCTGCACATCAGCATGAAGACGGTGGAAGTGCACCGCGCGCGGGTGTTCGACAAGATGGGCGTCAAGTCGGCGGTGGAGCTGGCCGGCCTGATCGCCAGCTTGGCCGGCGCGGCGGGCAAGCCATGAGCAAGCCAGCGAAGCAGCCGGTATCGGTGCTGGTGGTGATCCACAGCGCCGATGGCCAGGTACTGCTGATCGAACGCGCCGACCGTCCCGGCTTCTGGCAATCGGTGACCGGCAGCCGCGAAGGCGACGAGCGCCTGTGCGACACCGCAGTGCGCGAGGTGTTCGAGGAAACCGGCATCGATGCGGCCAACCTGGTGCTGAGCGACTGGCAGCAGCAGAACGTGTACGAGATCTACCCGCACTGGCGCCACCGCTACGCGCCGGGGGTGACGCACAACACCGAGCACGTGTTCAGCCTGCAGTTGCCGGCACCGTGCGCGGTGCAACTGGCCGCCGCCGAGCATCTGGCCTGGTGCTGGCTGCCGTGGTCGCAGGCGGCCGACAAGGTGTTCTCGCCGTCCAATGCCGCGGCGATCCGCGCGTTGGGGCAACGGCTGGCAAATGCTGAAAATGGCTGAGTCATTGTCAAGTATTTTGCATAAAATCCTTGCCGGTCTTGCCGCCACTCGCCATCATGAAGCGTACCAACCAATATAAAGGCAAGGCCAAGTCATGACTGTTGACTTTTCCCGGCTGCGGGCGCTGATCGTCGATGACCAGATGCTGGTGCGCACGCTGGTGACGCAGGCGCTGCGTACCATGGGCTTTGCGCCGGAAAACCTGTCGCAGGCGGTGGACGGCTCCTTCGCCAAGCGCACGCTGGAAGCCAAGCCGATCGACATCGTGCTGTGCGATGTGCAGATGGAGCCGATGAACGGCCTCGACGTGCTGAAAGACCTGCGCTGCGGCCGGACCAACAATCCGCCCAACCTGCCGTTCGTGTTCCTGTCCGGCCATCCGGAAAAGAGCAATATCGTCGTTGCCGCGCAGCTGCATGCCGACGGTTTCATCATCAAGCCGCCCAAACCGGCCGACATGGAAAAAACCCTGCGCCTGGCGCTGACGCGGCCGCGCCCGGACATCGACCCGTTCTCCTACTACAAGGTGGCCACCGGCACCGCCTTCGACCGCCACGTGTTCGGCGAGCTGGTGACGCAGGCGTCGCTGCTGCTGGACGAGAACGACAAGCCGATGCAGCGCCTAGGCCTGGGCGCGGTGAAACCGGGAAGCCGGCTGGCGCGTGATCTATACAACAAGACCGGGCAGCTGCTGTTGCAGCGCGGCAGCGAGATCACCAAGACGCAGCTGCGCGTGCTGCGGCAGTTTCCGGAGCGCTTCGGCGTTGACGATATCGAGATCAGCTGCGAGCCGGACAGCGATATCACGTCACCGCCCCCGACCGCCTGAGCCACGCGAGGTCCGCCATGAGCAAGCAAGGCCAGCTGCAGCAGCAAACCGCCGGTATCGGCCAGGCGGTGATCCTGATCGTGGTGATCCTCGGCTCGTTGCAGCTGGTGGCCTCCGGCCTGCTGATCCGCTCCGGCGTGTACAACTACCGCCAGGCCAGCCAGCACGCCACGCTCAATGCGGCCAACCTTGACATCTTCCTGCTGGCCTCGGCCATCAACCGCGAAAACCAGCTGCAGCTTGGCTTGCTGGCGCTGACGCGACCGGCCAGCCGCCGCGAGAGCGTCGAGCTGCAGCTGGCGCGCACCGCCACCGACCAGCGCCTGCAGATCGCGCTGCGGCGGCTGTCGCAGCCACTGGCCGACGACAGCAATGCCGCGCTGCTGCAATTGCAGGAGCGGCAGCCGCACCTGCGCCAGCGGCGACAGGAGGTGGACAAGGTGCTGGCGCGGCGGCCGGTGCTGTTCGACGAGAATGCCATCTTCGGCTGGAAACTGTCGGTCGGCACCTGGCAGGATGCCATCGACAAGGTGTTGCGCCTGGACGCCTTCCTGCTGTCCGACGGCGCCGACGACCGCCTCAACCGGCTGGCGGAAACCAAGTACCAGCTGTGGCAGCTGAGCCGTTCGCTGGAGCAGGAAGGCAACGCGCTGATCATTCGCGCGCAGCTGGCGCGCAAGCTCAACTCCACCGACGAATACGAACTGCTGCGCAGCCGCGAGCGCGCCTTGCTGCTGCTGGAGTCGTTGCGCTACAACACCGGCTATCTCGGTGATGCCACGCTGCGCCAGCAGCTGGCGGCGCTGGCGACCCAGACCTGGCTGCTGCACCAGAGCGCCGACCGGCAGCTGCTGGCGCTGGAGCAGGGCCGCGCCGCGCCGGCTACCGCGCACGAGTACAAGACGGCCGCGCAACAGGTCAACCGCAATCTGGGCATCTTCTTTGCCGAGCTGACCCGCGCCGCGGCCAACCGTGTCGACGAGCAGCAGCAGCGCTACGCGCAAAGCCTGGCGCTGAACATCTCCTTCGCGGTGCTGGCGCTGCTGCTGTACGCCTACCTGCTGCTGCGCATGCGATACCGCATCCTGCGCCCGCTGCAGCGCATGCAGCGGGTGCTGGATGCGGCGGCGGACGCGATCCTGACCGTCAATGCCAACCACCGCATCGAGGTGGCCAACTACGGCGCCGAGAAGATGTTCGGCTTGCCGCTGGCGGCGTTGCAGGGGCTGTCGCTGGACGACATCCTCAGCGTCGACGGCGCCGATGCCGACTGGCTGGATGACGAGGGCCGCTTCGACGTGTCGCGCGCCGGCAGCGGCCGCCGGCACGATGGCAGCCGCTTCTTTGCCGCGATTACCGTCAGCCCGCTGGTGGACGGCCGCGACGGCCGCCACAGCCGCCGGCTGCTGATCATCCGCGACGAGCACCAGCGCACCATCGCCGAGCAGTCGCTGGCGCGCAGCATGCAGCTCTTGTCGGCGATCCAGCGCGTGGAGAGCCTGCTGTTTGCCCGCAGCCCGCGGCAGACGGTATTCCGCGAGGTGCTGCGCATCCTGCTCGACTACTTCGGCGTCGCCGAGGGCCTGGTGCTGTCGCTGGAGGCGTCGCGCGACAAGTCGGCGTCGTTCCGCATCCAGGCGCGGCTGGGCAACAGCAAGGAGCCGCCGTGGGTGGAGCGCTTCCGGCAGCTGCCGCTGGCGGTCGCCCTGCAACAGGGGCAGCTGCAGCAAACCATCTCCGAGGATGGCTGGACCTTCCTGCCGATCCAGATCGACAGCCGCACGGTGATGGTGGCCGGCATCGCCATCGACTCGATTGCCGAGGCCCACTACCAGGCATTGCAGCCGCTGCTCGGCGCCTGCGGCAGCATCGTCAGCTTCTATGCCGAGGAAGACCGCCGCCGGGCCAGCGAACGCAATCTGCGCGAAGTGCTGCAGCTGGAAGAGGCGATCTACAGCGCGTCGCCGGTCGGGCTGATGCGGCTGGACAACAACTACCACATCGTGCGTGCCAACCGCGCCGGTGAAGCGCTGTTCGGCACCCGCGAGGACGGGTTGCAGGGCGTGCCGCTGCGCGAGCTGCTCGGCAGCGACGAGGCGTGGCAGCAGCTGCAGGGCCGGCTGGAAGAGGTGCGCCACCATGACCGCCACCTCAATATCGAGATCGAATGCGTGCAGGTCAGCGGCAAGCCGATCTGGGTGCTGTTCGCCGGCCAGCTGCTGTTCCCCGGCATGGCCGAGGACGGCGTGATCCTCGCCTGTTTCGACATCACCGGCCGGCGCGAGGCGGAGGAGGGCGTGCTGCGCGCGCGCGATGCCGCCGCCGAGTCGCGCCAGCAGCTGGAGCTGGCGATCGACTCGCTGGATGATGCCTTCGCGCTGTTCGACGCCGGCGACCGGCTGGTGCGCTGCAACAGCCACTTTGCCCGGCTGGCCGGTGCCGGCAGCACGCCGGAAACGCTGAAGGGGCAGTCCTTTGCCAGCGTGCTGCGCGCCAGCCTGATCGCCGGCGAGCAGCCGGAGCCGGGTTACGAGGAACACAGCTGGTTCGTGGAGCGGCTGGCGCGCTACGGCCGCGAGGCGTCGTCGTTCGAGCTGCGCTGGAACGAGCGCTGGCTGCAGCAGGCGTCGCGGCGGGTGCCGGACGGCGGCGCGGTGTGCGTGCTGACCGACATCAGCGCGCTGAAACAGCAGCAGGCCGACCTGCTGCTGGCGCGCGATGCGGCCAACGCC
>Ga0209172_10001389_pt1 | contig 52010 bp, 48 predicted proteins | sample LarsenN4metaG_FD_184113 | JGI IMG/M metagenome (GOLD analysis project Ga0209172, IMG submission 184113) | Hot spring sediment bacterial and archeal communities from British Columbia, Canada, to study Microbial Dark Matter (Phase II) - Larsen... ...
CCACACGCACCCGCGCCCGCGTCCCCACCACCTCCTGCCCCACCTTGATACTCTCCACCCGCCGCACGTCCAGCCGCACCGAGGCATAGAACTTCAACGCCATCCCACCCGTCGTCGTCTCCGGGTTGCCGAACATCACCCCGATCTTCTGCCTCAACTGGTTGGTGAACACCATCGCCGTGTTCGTCTGTTTGATCGCCCCACTCAGCTTGCGCAGCGCCTGGCTCATCAGCCGCGCCTGCATCCCCATCGTGGCATCCCCCATGTCCCCCTCGATCTCCGCCCGCGGCACCAGCGCCGCCACGCTATCCACCACCACCACGTCCACCGCCCCGCTCCGCACCAGGGTTTCGGCGATCTCCAGCGCCTGCTCCCCCGTGTCCGGCTGCGAGATGTACAGGTTGTCCACGTCCACACCGCACTTGGCCGCATACCCCGGGTCCAGCGCATGTTCCATGTCGATGTAGGCGCACGTGCCCCCCATCTTCTGCGCCTCGGCCACGATGTGCTGGCACAGCGTCGTCTTGCCCGACGACTCCGGTCCGAAGATCTCCGTCACTCGCCCGCGCGGCACGCCTCCCACTCCCAGCGCCAGGTCCAGCGCCAGCGACCCCGTCGGGATCGTCTCCACCGACAGGTGCGTCGCCTCCCCCAACCTCATCACCGCCCCGTCCCCGTATTGCTTGATGATGTCGCCGATGGCTTTGTCCAGCACCGCGGCGCGTTCGCGATCGGTCTCGCCGGATTCCTCTGTCTGCGCCCTCGATCCCTTGGCCATGCTCCCTCCAGGTAGAACGTTGGTTCTACCCAGAATAGCACACTCGTTCTAGGGCTGTCAAGCGGGGAATGGCGGTCGGAAGTCCGGGGCTGCGCTAGAGCTGGTTGGAGAAGACGAGCTGGATCTCACTCAAGAACTCGACCCCCATGGCCTCGCCGCCGCCGGCCATCCGCACCAGGCCGACACCCGGGGCCAGCCAGTAGGTTGCCTCGAAGGTGACGTCCTCCCCTCCGGGGAAGCTGATCAGGTCCATCGTCGAGGTGACGTCGATCCGCATCGCCTGGAAGGTTCCGGCCGGGACAGTGACACTCTCGATGCCGATCGCCTCCGCCTCGTGCGTGATCGTGCCCGAGCTGGCGATGTCCTTCGCGCTGAACGTGATTGAGGTCGACTGATCCCACTCGTCGCCTTCGGAGATCGACGCGGGCAAAGTGACGCCCTCCGAGGAGATCACTTCAACATAGACGGGGCTGTCCGGCCCGGAGAAGACGGCCTCGAACATCCCGCCGTCGGCTCGCATATTCACCAGGCCTTCCGGGGTGCATTTCCAGGTGACGAAGTACTGAACCTGAGTGAGCTGGGTCTCCACGAGGAAGGAATCGTCGGTGACTTCGTCGATCGTGTCGGTGCGGGAGTAGTCCCCACCGGAGCCGCTCCCCTGGTACGACCAGGAGGCGCCGTCGACGACCGGCTGGTAGGGATGCTGGCAGATTCCGACCTCTGCGGTGGCGGGCGCGGGGGACGGCGTCGCGGGCTCGGGTGAGGCCGGAAGGATCGCTTCTGTCGGCAATGCCGAGGGAAGCCCGCCGCTGCATCCGGCAGCCATCAGCACCAACAGTCCGAGCGCCGCAGCCTTCATCTCCACCTCCCCCGTGCAGGGTCGGGATGATACACCATCATCGATTCGACGTCATGGGCAGGTCCGCGTGCGTCGCAGATTGGCGAAAGCACGGCCTGCCTCCGCGTTCTTGTCCATCCGGCGCATCGCGTGAGGGACCTCTCCCATCCATTGTGTCAGTTGTCACTATTGCCCCCGGGTCCCCTACCGTAGGCTCAAATGCAGATATTCGCGCATGCATATATGCCGGAAAGGTGTGGCGGGATGCCAGGCATCAACTCGGAACTTGAGCATGAGGTCCACCAGCTCCACTCCCGGATGTGCGAGGGGCTGGCGGACCCCACGCGCATCCTCATCCTGTACGCCCTGGCCGAAGCGCCGCGCAACGTCGGCGAGCTGGCCGAGACCCTGCACGCGCCGCAGCCGACGGTCTCCCGCCACCTGAAGGTCCTGCGTGAGCGCGGCATGGTCAGCGGCGAGCGCCTTGGCCCGGCGGTGCGCTACAGCCTGGCCGACTCGCGCCTGATCGAAGCCCTCGATCTGTTGCGCGCCGTCCTGGCAAGCCAGCTCCGAAGTCAGGCGGCGCTGGCGGCGACGGCCGAGCCTTCTGAGTGAGAGCGGTCCGTGGTCAGCCGTGAAAACGCCGGTTGTGACCGACGACGCACGGTTCGCCCTTGACAACTCCCCCTCCGCGCGGAAGCCACTGCGCCCGATGACCCTGCTTCGCAGGCATTACATCGTCCCTTCCGAGCACGGCGCCTGGATCTGGTGGATCGGACCGCTGCTGATCGGTTGGGCAGCAGCTGGAGTCTCGTCTCCAGATGTGCTTCTGCTGGCGGTCGCCGCGCTTGCGGGATTCCTCCTCCGCCAGCCGGCGACGATTCTCGCCAAGATCCGGACTGGCAGACGGGATCGCAGGGAACTTCGGCCGGCTGCGCTGTGGCTTGCGCTCGACCTGGCCTTTCTGGGACTCACGACAGCCGCGCTCGTCGCCCGCGGCCATGGAGTGATCCTGATGTTGGCTGTGCCCGGGGTGGCCGTCTTCGCCTGGCACCTGTGGCTCATCGGTCGGCGCGAAGAACGCGGTCAGATGGGCGTCGAGATTGTCGGCGCAGGAGTCCTGGCGCTTGCCGCGCCGGCTGCCTACTGGGTAGCCGGCGGACTGAGCCCCTCCCTCCCCTGGCTGCTGTGGCTGCTGTGCTGGCTGCAATCGGCGGCGTCGATCGTTCTGGTCTACTTCCGCCTTGCCTACCGCAAGCTGGAAGCCGTGCCATCGCTCGACGAACGGCTGCGTGATGGTCGGCGGGCGCTTGCCTACAACGGCTTCAACGCCGTCCTCGCCTCGGCCCTGGCGCTGGCGGGAGCGGTTCCGCCTCTGGTCGCCAGCGCCTTCCTGTTGATGCTGCTCGACACCATCGGCGCAGTGGCCCGTCCTCCTCTGGGACATCCCCCCACCAGGATCGGCGTGCGCCAGTTGGCGGCAAGCTTCCTCTTTGTCGCGCTTTGCGTTCTGGGCTTCCTGACGTTCTGAGGAAAGCTCCCCGGTTACCTCCGCCTGGGCCTGGATCCCGGACGACCCGGGAATCCCCCTACAACCCGACTTGAATCTGAGCACACGATCATGCGGTCGGCCGATGATCCGAGGCTGTCCTGAGCCCGCCGAGATCCTCCCAGGCAATCACCCGCAGTCGCCGCCATAGGTCTTCGTCCTTCACGCGCTCGGCGAAATCCTGCCACTCACTCCGCAGGGACGGCCAACCTCGGCGCGGCACCAGAAGACAAACGTGCGGCTCCAGGCCGTTTTCCCGACCGAGGTGCCGGGCCATCAGCAGTGTGCGCGCCAACTGGTAGTGACGCGCGCACGGTGGGCGTTCGGCCGAGAGCGGCGTCGGCCGTTCCCCAAACTCGAGGTAATCCGCGAACCGCACGCCGGCCTCCCAGTAGCGGCACGGCTCGGAGCCGCCGTGCACCTCCGGGCACCGGCCGGCCTCGTAGCGGCTGCACCGGCCCGGCTCGCCTTCGGTCTTGGCCTCGACCGCGATCAGGTGCCGCTCGCCCCGCAGGAACAGATCGACCTCGAGTCGGTCCTCACGCCCGGCGACGACCTCCGCCGCGGTCGACAGGCCGGGCAGCGTATCCCCGTCCACGCGCCGACCCCAGAAGTAGGGGATCAGCACGTCGTCGTCCTGCGGTTCGACCGCCGTACCCCACAGGGGACGGATCGCCGTCCAGGCGAGGAGCGAGATCCCCGCGTGGGCCGTCGGATAGAACGTGTCCCACACGACGGCCGACTCCGAGCCGGCTCGCCGCATCTGGGCCAGCACTTCTTGCGGCAGGACCGAGAAGATCGCCTCGTCGGCCCCGGCCAGAATCCCCTTCGGCGCCGGCCGACGTCGCCTCGGTCGGTCGGGGCGGATCACGCCGGGCGCGCCCGTTGCTCCGCCGCGCGGCGCGCGGCCGGTGCCGTGACGCGGGCGATGTCGGTCAGCAGGCCCGGTGAGTCGAGTTCGAGCCAGAAGGCGCGGCGGCCGAGCGACTTCATCGCCTGGAAATCGCCACACGCCTGCGCTCGTAACAGCTCGCCGAAGGTGTGGTCGGTTCCGGGGATCGGGAGATCGCCTCCCGATGGCGCGTGGAGGACCAGGGCCACGATCCGATCGGGTCCGCCCTTGAAGAGCTGGCCGGTCGAGTGAAGGTAGCGCGGGCCGACGCCGACGAGCGTCGCGTTCCCGAGGACGTCGCGCACGTGACGCCGGAGTCTCTCGAAGGCTCGCGCAACGGCCGGCGTCTCGGGCGCAAACGACAGCAGGACGAAGGCCTCCCCGCGGCGCAATGCTCCCAGCGCCTGGAGGAGACATTCGGCGGGATCGGCCGGAACCGCTTCCGGCTCGCCTCGCGCCGGCCGGTGGCGCAGCGCCTCGCGCGCCGCATCCTTGGCTCGCTGCACGTCGGGTTGATCGAAGGCATTGACGCCGAGCAAGTGGCAGACGATCGCCGTCGCCACCTCCCACCGGAAGAACTCGGCGCCCAGCCGGGCGGGGCCTTGCCCGCCGGGCAGAACGACGACAGGGACCGCCGCCCGAACCCAGCGTTCGACGTGCGCATCGAGCGAGCCGTCGACGCGCAGGTATACGATGACCCGGTCGGACGCGTAGCGCGAGGCCGGCGCCGGCGGTTCGCCGACGACGGGAAACAGCCCCCGGCCGTCCTTGCCGCTGCTCTCGGCGAGCAATTGCTCGATCCAGGCCGGCAGGGCCTCGAGCGCGGGATCGGCGACGAAGGTGACCTTGTCGCGGCCCTCGGCAGCGGCGCTCGCCAGGAGGGCGGCCAGGAACAGGCCGGGGTTGCGGGCCGCTTCGACGTTGGGTCCGCAGCGCCGCGCCATCCGCGCCGCCCCGTCGAGGGCGGCGCGCGGGTCGGCGCCGGCGAGCGCCGCCGGCACGAGCCCGAAGACCGAGAGCGCCGAGAAGCGACCGCCGACATCCGGCGGCGCCGGGAAGATCGAGCGGAAACCGCGTTCCTTGGCCAACGCCTCGAGCGGCGTGCCCGGGTCCGTGATCGCCACGAATCCCGACCCGCGATTCACCTGGCGCTCCCGGCTCCAGAAGTGCTCCAGCAGCGACAGCGGCTCGATCGTCGTCCCAGACTTGCTGGCAACGACAAACAGGGTCGCCTCCACCGAGCGAGAGGCGGCCAGGACGGCCCCCGGCTCGATCGTGTCGAGCACGTCGACGGAGAGTGGCCGGCCCGGCCCCGCCCCGGCCAGCACACGCGCCGCGAGCGACGACCCGCCCATACCGAGGATGAGCGCGCGGCGGAAGCCGGCTTGAGAGGCGTCGCGGAGAAAGGCCTCGATCGTCGCCAGGTGGCCGACGGCCGCTTCGGGCAGATCGAGCCACCCGAGCCACTCCGAAGGCTGACCCGGCCACAGGCTGCCATCCCGGCTCCACAGCCGCCGCGCGACGTCCTCGCCATCGAGCGCCTCGAGCGTCGCCTGGAGCCGCGGCAGGAGCGCCTGCACCTCCCGCCGCGCCGCCGTGGCGCGTTGCTCGACGGTCCGTACCAGGCTGCGGAACGACTCGTCGAACTTCCGCACGCCTTGGCGCTCGAGCTCGAACGTCACTTCGTCCATCGAAATGCCGATCGTGCGCAGCGCCTCCAGCCGGCTGCGTGCTCCCGAGAGTCCCTCGGTCAGCGTCGGTTCGGCCCGGCCATGATCGCGGAACGCTTCGAGAGTCGGGAGGGGAAGTGTGTTGACGGTCTCGGGCCCGATCAGCGAGTCGACGTAGTAGGTATCGGGGTAGGCCGGGTTCTTGGTGCTGGTCGAGGCCCACAGGGGCCGCTGGACACGCGCCCCGCGCTCCCGCAGCCGTGCGAATCGCTCGTCGGAGAAGGCCGCCTGGAACTGGGCGTAGGCCAGCTTGGCGTTGGCGATCGCCGCCTGGCCGAGCAGTTCGGCGGCGCGCCCGGCCTCCGGGCCTTCGTCGCGGATGATCTTCTCCAGCCGGGCGTCGACGGCGGTATCGACGCGCGAGACGAAGAACGACGCCACCGAGGCGACGTGATCGACGGCCGCCCCGCGGCCGACGCGCTCCTCCAGGCCGAGCAGGTAGGCCTCGATGACTTCGGCGTAGCGCGTCAGCGAGAAGATCAGCGTGATGTTGACGTTGATCCCCTCGGCGATCGCCCGGCGGATGGCCGGGATGCCGGAGGCGGTCGCCGGGATCTTGATCATCACGTTCGGCCGGTTGAGCGCCGTCCACAGCCGGCGCGTCTCGACCAGGGTCGCCTCCGTGTCGTCGGCCAGCTGCGGGTGCACTTCGAGGGAGACGAAGCCGTCGGCGCCCTGGCTCGCCTCGTACACCGGGCGGAACAGATCGGCCGCGGCCCGCACGTCCTCGAGCATGAGGTGATCGACGATACGCTCGGCGCTCCACCCGGCCTGGGCCAGCGGTCGCAGGGCGTCGCTGTAGGCCTCGCCCCGGGCGATCGCCTGCTCGAAGATCGTCGGATTGGAGGTCATGCCGCGCAATTCGCCGGCCTCGATGCGCTCCCGCAACTCGCCGGACTCGATCATCTCGCGGCGCAGGTCGTCGAGCCAGAAGGATTGCCCGGCGGCGTGAACGGCCTCGATCCGGTTCATGGCGAGACTCATCCTGGACAGGGGCTACTCCCCGCGTTCGATGGCCTCGATCTTGCGCAGCCGGCGGAGATGACGCTCCTCACCGCTGAAGGAAGCGCGCAGGAAGGCGCGCACGAGCTCGTCGGCGAGCGCCTCGCCGACGACGCGCGCCCCGATCGACAGCACGTTGACATCGTCGTGTTCGACGGACTGCGCCGCCGAGTACGTATCGTGACAGACGCCGGAGCGGATGCCCTTCAGTTTGTTGGCGGCCACCGCCGCCCCCACGCCGGAGCCGCAGATCAGGACCCCCCGCGTGGCGCGTCCCTCGAGGATCGCCCGCCCGACGGCGACGGCAATGTCCGGGTAGTCGACCGGCGCTTCTGAGTCGGTCCCCAGATCGAGCGGCTCGTGGCCGGCGGAACGCACAGCCTCGAGCACGGTTCCCTTCAGCCGGTAGCCTGCATGGTCGGCACCCACCGCGACGATCACGCCGGACCTCCCTCGCTCGCCCCGCGCGCCAGCGGGGCGACGGACGCCGAGGCCAAGGAGTCCCGGACGGAGCGACTCCTCGCATCCCTCTGGCGCGGTCCCTTTCCGTTTCTCGGTTTCGTCGCGATCATCTCGCTCCCTCGACCGCCCCGACCCGCATGGCGACCGTGCGCGCGACCTCGGCGATGTTCTCCGGAGTGAAGCCGAGATTCCGGTAGATCTCCCGGTATGGCGCCGAGGCGCCGAACCGTTCCAGGCTGACCATCGCGCCGTGGTCGCCGACCCACCGCTCCCACCCCTGCGCGACACCGGCCTCGACGGCGACACGAGCGCGCACCCCGGGGGGCAGGACCTGGTCGCGATAGGCCTGCGGCTGGGCGGAGAACAGCTCCCACGACGGGAACGACACCAGGCGCACCGTGCTCCCCTCCGCAGCCAACAACTCGCCGGCCGCGACGATCAGCTCGACTTCCGAGCCGGAGGCCATCAACACGACCTGCGGCGCCCCGCCTCCCAGGTCGGCCAGAACGTAGGCGCCGCGCCGCAGACCGTCGGCCGAAGCAAACCTGGCGCGGTCGAGCGTCGGGACGGGCTGGCGGGTCAGCGCCAGCGCCGTCGGGCCTTCGCGGCGCTCGAGCGCCGCCAGCCACGCCACCGCCGTCTCGTTGGCATCCGCCGGTCGGAGCACGACCAGGTTGGGGATGGCGCGCAGCGCCGCCAGATGTTCGACGGGCTGGTGGGTCGGCCCGTCCTCGCCGAGGCCGATCGAGTCGTGCGAGAAGACGTAGATCACCCGCACGCCCATCATCGCCGCCAGCCGGATCGCGGCTCGCATGTAATCGGAGAAGACGAGGAAGGTCCCGCCGTACGGGATCAGGCCCCCGTGCAGCGCGATCCCGCTCAGGCTGGCGCCCATCGCGTGCTCGCGTACGCCGAAGTGGATGTAGCGCCCGCCCGGGTGATCGGCCGACATCGGCGCCTCGCCCTGCAGCGCCGTTTGATTGGAGACGGTCAGGTCGGCCGATCCGCCGATGAGCTCGGTGGCGACCGGTGCGAGCGCGTTGAGCACCTTGCCGGACGCGGCGCGCGTCGCCAGTCCCTTGGCGTCGGGAGGGAACGCCGGGAGCAGTCGCTCCAGGCCGTCGGGAAGCCGGCCGGCGAGCCGTCGCTCGAGGTCGGCGGCCTCGGCCGGATAGGCCGCACGGTAGCGGGCGAGCAGGTCGAGCCACTCGGCGCGGGCACGCGCCCCGCGCTGGGCCGCCTCCTGGAAGACGGCGCGGGCCTCGTCGGGGATGAGGAAGCGCGGCTCGAGCGGCCAGCCGAGGCGCATCTTGGCGCCGCGCAATTCGTCTTCCCCCGGCGGCTCGCCGTGGGCCTTTTCGGTATCCTGGCGGGTCGGCAGACCGTAACCGATGTGCGTGCGACACACGATCAGCGAAGGCCTCGGATCGGCCCGCGCCTCGACGAGGGCGCGGTCGATCGCCGCCAGGTCCTCGACGTCCGCCAGGTGCGAGACGTGCCAGCCATAGGCGGCAAACCGGGCGGCGCGGTCCTCGGTGAAGGCCAGCTCGGTGCTTCCGTCGATCGTGATCCGGTTGTCGTCGTACAGGTAGATCAGCCGGCCCAGCCTGAGATGCCCGGCAAGCGACGCCGCCTCGGAGGCGACGCCCTCCATCAGGTCGCCGTCGGAAACGATGGCGTAGATTCGATGGTCGAACAGCGGGAACCCTTTGCGGTTGAAGCGCGCCGCCAGGTGCTGGGCGGCGATCGCCATCCCGACGCCGTTGGTGAATCCCTGGCCGAGGGGACCGGTCGTCGTTTCGACGCCGGGCGTGTGGCCGTACTCGGGATGCCCCGGCGTCCGACTGCCCCACTGCCGGAAGCGACGGATCTCTTCCAGCGGCAGGTCGAATCCGGCCAGGTGGAGCAGTGAATAGAGCAGCATCGAGCCGTGGCCGGCCGACAGAACGAAGCGGTCGCGCCCCGGCCACGCCGGATCGCCGGGATCGAAGCGCAGGTGACGCGTCCAAAGGACATACGCCAGCGACGCAGCGCCCATCGGAAGCCCGGGATGGCCGGAGTTGGCCTGCTGCACGGCATCGGCCGAGAGGAAGCGAAGCGTGTTGATGGCGATCGTGTCGCGATCGGTGGACGACATGGCGAGGCCCCGGGGCGGACCGAGAGGCGAGAGCCGTGCGACGGCTCGACCGTCGAACGATGATAGCACACGCCTCCAGTCTCAACTCAGGTCGCGGCGAGGTTCGCCAGCCAGTCCCGCAGCGCTCGCAGGCAGGCAGCACCGACTTTGTGGCCGGTATCCGATTCGCAGAACGCCAGGTCGACTCGCCAGGCTCGCAGCGCGTCGGCCGCACGCCGCGCCCAGCCGATCGGCACGCGACGGTCCTTCGTCCCATGCGACCAGAACACCGGCAGGCCGCTCGGCACAGGCGGAAGCCCGGCCGGCAGGTACCCGGCCAGGTTGGCGACTCCGATCGTCGGCAAACCGGCCGCGGCACAGCAGAACGCCAGGGCCGCACCCTGGCTGAAGCCGATCCAGACCGCCGGTCGTCCTCCGGCTCGGCCGCGCAGGAACTCGACGGCGGGAGCGAACCGACGCGCCTCGGGCGGCGGCCAGCGCTGTCCGTCATGCCAGCAGTACCCGCCGGGCTCGGCCGACAGGATTCCGCGAACGGCGAGCGCCTCCCAGCCGCGCGGCAGCGCCCCGGCGAACACACCCATCGAACGCTCATCCCCGCCGTAGCCGTGCAGGAGTACCGCCAGCGGAGGCGACGACTCGGATGCCGCGCTCATGCGCCGTGGAATCCTCTCACCGACCCACACTTCCACCGCGCGGAGCCCAAGGGCCCGCCGGCGGAGATCCGGTTCCCGCACCCCTAGCCGTCATCGGATCTGGTCACGAGCCTTTCGACGAGCCACAGCACGACGACGATCGCGACGACGGGGAGCAGGCCGAGCGCCAGGCATGTCAGGCCGAGAGCGGTGCCGCCCGGGCCGTAGACCAGATAGATCAGCAGGCCTCCCACGCCGAACAGGAGCGCGATCCCGCCGAGAGCCAGACGAAGCCCGGTCGATCGAGCATACCGCCGAAGATCGCGCGGAGGCGAGGGGCTCACGAGGCGGTGCGACGCAGGCGGCGCGACAGCCCGCGCAGCCCGTACCAGCCTTCGAGGTCGTCCATCGCTTCCGCCATGGCGCGCCGACCTTCCTCGATGATCGACTCCGGTTCGGGCGTGTCGAGGAGGCCAATGTCGGCGACGTCGGGCCGGACGACGACCTCGGGGCGATCGACCTCGAGGCGCAGGTCGGTGAACATCCGCGAGGCGATCTCGAGCGAGCGCGAGAAGACCGCCAGCGCCTGACCGACCCGCAGGCGCGAGAACATGCCGGCGGCCGGCATCGCCCCGAAGAGCAATGCCGAGCCGGAGGGCGGCGCATCCGGCCGCGCCGACAGAACGACGGCGACCACCGGGCCGCGGTGGAGAGATCGCGCCGGTCGGACGGGGACCGGGTCGACGACTCCGCCGTCGACGAGCCGGCTGTCGCCGGAAAACTGCGGGGGAAAGATCCCGGGGAGAGCGATCGTCGCCAGGACCGCCTCCAGCACCCTGCCCTCGGTCAGGACGACCTCACGCCCCCCCTCGAGCTCGACCGCCGTCACGGCCAGCGGCACGCGCAGGTCGTCGAAGGTCCGATCGGCGAGGGGCGCCTGAAGGGTCTCGCGGATGCTGTCGATGCCGAGCAGCGCTCCCGGCGACGGGCGGAAGCGGAACAACCCGCGGCGGAGCGCCTGGCGGGCCCAGGTGGCCATCTCCGCCGGCGACATTCCGGCGGCGTAGACGGCGGCCATGACGCCGCCGATGCTCGTCCCGGCCAGCGCCGCGATCCGGTAACCGGATCGCTCCAGCGTGTCCAGGACACCGATGTGGGCCAGGCCGCGCGCCCCGCCTCCGCCCAGCGCAAGGACGACGTCGCGGCTCACGAGGTCGCCTCGTCCGCAAGCAGGTGTTCGACCAATCGACGCGCGTCCTCCGTCGAATCTTCGTCGTGCGGCAGGCGGAAATCCTCGCCGACCGGAACGATCAGGCGCGCCGCGGCCTGGCGCAGACCGACGGGAACGGCCGGGTCGTCGCGGTACAAGCGCAGAAGGACCAGCGCGCTGGACGGCATCGGCGTGCCGCGCGCCCGGCGATAGTAGTGCGCGATCGCCCACCCAGCGGCGCGCCGCGCGCAGACCCGCGCTCGGCCGAGCCGACCCTCGGCGCGGAATCTCGACGAGAGGGCAAGTTCGGCCCGAATGCGCTCGATGTCCGAGTCGGTCGACACGCGAGGCATGCTACCAGGCCGGGTCGCGGACGGATCGAGGCCAGCGGGGATTCCGTGAGCGCCCCGCAGGGCCACCGATGCGCGGCGCGCCGATGGCCGCCCCTCAGCGCAGCGGCGCCGGCACCACGCGCCCGATCAGGTTGAGGAATTCCTGCCGGGTCGCCTGGTTCTCCTGGAACGCCCCGCACATGGCGCTGGTGACCATACGGGCGTTGGCCTTCTTCACGCCGCGCATCATGGCGCACAGGTGCAACCCTTCGACCACCACCGCCACCCCGTACGGATGGACGGCGGCTTCAATGAAATCGGCGATCTGACGCGTCATCCGCTCCTGCACCTGGAGTCTGCGGGCAAACAAGTCGACGATGCGCGGGATCTTCGACAGCCCGATCACCTTCCCCTTCGGCGTGTAGGCCACGTGGGCGCTGCCGATGAAGGGCAGCAGGTGATGCTCGCACAGGCTGTAGAACTCGATGTCGCGCACGATGACCATCTCGTCGTACTCGACGTCGAACAGCGCGTCGTTGATCATGGCGTGCGGGTCCACCCGGTAGCCGGCCAGCAGTTCATCGTACATCCGGGCGACACGCTGCGGCGTCGCCTCCAGCCCCTGGCGGTTGACGTCCTCGCCGAAGGCCTCCAGGAGTTGGCGGACGGCACGCTCGACTTCCGGGCGGGCCACACCCACGCCTTCAAGCAGTTCGGCCGCCGCATCGATATTGTGCATCGGCTCCTCTCCTGGCCGCCGGGCTAATGCGGCCCGTCGCGCCTCGATGATACCAGCGCCGATGCGGCGCGCTCACCTTCCCGCTTGACGACCCAAGGATGGCTTTGGGGAGAGGGCAGACGTGCCAAGACCGCGACGACCCGTGTGCGGAGTTTCTTGGCGGCTCTGCCGCCCGTCGATGCCATGCTTCACGACACGACCTTGTCACAGAAGCGACTTGCCAGGTATCCCCTGGCCAAGAGCCAGCCGCCATCCACGGCCGCCGTTATAGAATGGGATTGGTGACCGACTTTCTAGCCGCCGGACACACCGCCCTGGTGACTGGCGGCGCTCGACGGGTGGGGCGGTTGCTGGTGGAGGCGCTGGCGGGTGCCGGGGCCGACGTCGTCATCCATTACGGCGCATCCGCTCAGGCGGCAAGCGAGGTCGTCCATGCCGTGCGCGACCTCGGCAGAAGGGCGGTCGCGATTCAGGCCGACCTCGGGCGCCCGGATCCTGCCGCCCGGCTGCTCGACCAGGCCGAGGCCGAGCTCGGCCCGGTCGACTGGCTCGTTCATTCGGCGGCGATCTTCGAGGCGCAGGACGTCCACTCGACGACCGTCGAGGCTTGGGATCGTCACCTGGCGGTCAACTTGCGGGCGCCGTTTCTCCTCTCACAGGCCTTCGCCCGCTCGCGCGCCGGCCGGCCGGGGGCCATCGTCACCGTCCTCGACTGGCGCGCCCTGCGGCCCGGCGCCGACCACTTTCCCTACACCGTCGCCAAGGCGGCGCTGGCGGCGATGACCCGGAGCCTGGCGCTGGCGCTGGCCCCGGCGATCCGCGTGAACGGGCTCGCCCTGGGGGCCGTCCTGCCTCCCGCCGACGGCGAAACAGGTGCGATCGAGGCCGTGCCCGCCGGCCGCTGGGCGCGACCCGAGGAAGTCGGGCAGGCGCTGTTGTTCCTGCTCCAGGGCTCCGACTTCGTGACCGGCAGCGTCATCCACGTCGACGGAGGGCGGCACCTTGTCTGATCGCGAACCCTCCGGCCTCGATCGAATCATCATCCGCGACCTCCTGGTGCGCGGCATCCTCGGGATCAACGATTGGGAGCGCGAGCAGCCGCAGGACATCCTGATTAACCTGACCCTGTTCGCCGATCTCCGCCGCGCCGCCTTCTCCGACGACATCGCCGACACCGTCAACTACCGCACGGTGACCAAGCGCATCCTGGCGCTGGTCGAAGCCTCGACACGCTACACCGTCGAAGCCCTGGCGGCCGACATCGCCCGGCTGTGCCTGGAGGAGCCGGGCGTCGAGCGCGTCCGGGTGCGGGTCGAGAAGCCCGGCGCGCTGCGCTTCGCCCGTTCCGTCGGCATCGAGATCGAACGCGCCCACGACGACCGGACTTGAGGCGAGCCATTCCGCAGGCCTTCCTTGCCCTGGGCTCGAACATCGACCCGCGGCGGCACCTGCCGCTGGCCGCGACGCGCCTGACGGCGCTCGGTCGCCTCGTCGCCGCCTCGCGCGTCTACGCCTCGCCCGCCGTCGGGCCTCCCGGACAGCCCGACTTCGCCAACGCCGCCGTCCTGCTGGCGACCGACCTGGCCGCGGCCGAGCTCCGCCGGCAGTTGCGCGAGATCGAGTCCGACCTCGGGCGCGTCCGCGCCGGCGACCGCTACGCGCCGCGGCCGATCGACCTCGACCTGATCCTGTACGACGACCTCGTCCTCGACACGCCCGAGCTGCGCCTGCCGGACCCGGATCTGCTCGTCCGCCCCTACCTGGCGGTGACCGTTGCCGAACTCGACCCCGCACGCCGGCACCCCGTCACCGGCGAGACGTTGGGCGAGATCGCCTCGCGCCTCCGCCCGGGGGCGCGACTCACGCCACTCCCCGTGATCCTCCTCCCGCGCGACGGAGTCGAACGATGACGTCGAAGGCCGACGTCGTCGTATGCGGCGCCGGCATCGCCGGGATCTCGGCGGCGTACCACCTGAGCGCCGTCCGCCGCGGCGGGAGGGTGCTGCTCGTCGACGAACGGCCTCCGCTCTCGCTGACGAGCGACAAATCGACCGAGTGCTATCGCAACTGGTGGCCCGGACCGGGCGACGCCATGGTCCGGCTGATGAATCGCAGCATCGACCTGCTCGACGAGTGGGCGCGCGAGTCGGGCAACCGCTTCCACCTGAACCGCCGCGGCTACCTCTTCGCCACCGCCGACCCGGTGCGAGTCGACCAGCTTCACGCCGCGGGGGCCGAAGCCGAGGCGCTCGGCGCCGGCCGGCTCCGCGTGCACCGCGGTCAGGCGGGCGATCCGCCGTACGCGCCCTCGCCGGCGGCCGGCTTCGAGGGCCAGCCCGACGGCGCCGACCTGATCACCGACCCGGAGACGATCCGCCGTCACTTCCCCTACCTGGCCCCCGACACGGTCGCCGTCATGCACCCCCGGCGGTGCGGATGGTTCAGCGCGCAACAACTCGGAGCGATGCTCTTCGAACGCGCCTTAGCCGCCGGGGCCGAACGCGTCGAGGCCCGGCTGGCGGCGGTCGAGGTTCGCGGCGGGCAAGTGCGTGCCGTTCGGCTCGAAGGCCGCGCCGGGTCGGAGCTGGTCGAGACGGAGCGGCTGGTGCTCGCCGCCGGTCCCCTGCTGCGAGAGGCGGCCTCCCTGCTGGGACTCGACCTCCCCGTCTTCGCCGAGTGGCACGCCAAAGTGGCGATGGCCGATCCCCTGCGAGTCGTCCCGCGCGAGGCCCCGCTCCTGATCTGGACCGACCCTCAGGCGCTCGAATGGTCGGCCGAGGAGCGCGCCGAGCTTGTCGCCGCGGGTGCCCATCGACTCCTGGAGGTCTTCCCTCCCGGGGTCCACGCCCGACCGGAGGGCCCGGACGACAGCCCGATCCTGCTCATTCTGTGGACGTATCACACCGAGCCCAGGGAGCCGGTCTTCCCGGGCCCGGTGGATCCGATGTATCCGGAGATCGCGCTGCGCGGCCTGGCGCGTATGGTGCCTGGCCTGAAGGCGTACGTCGGCCGTGCGCCGCGGCCGGTCGTCGACGGCGGCTACTATCTCAAGACTCGGGAGAACCGCCCGCTCATCGGGCCTCTGGCCGTGGCAGGCGCCTACGTCCTCGGGGCGCTGTCGGGGTACGGGCTGATGGCCTCCCCCGCCGCGGGCGAGTTGTTGGCGTCGTACGTGACGGGCGACCCGGTTCCCCCCTTCGCCCGCGCCCTCCGGCTGGAGCGCTATGACGATCCCGAGTACCAGGCGCTGCTCGAGACCTGGACGAACACCGGCCAGTTATAGTCCGTGCGGCCGGTAGCCCACGGCCATCGCCGTGGACCCGCCGCAGGAGCCCTGTCTGGCGACGGGGCTGAAGCCCGGGACGACCGCACTCGGGGCCGCCTCATGCGGTGGCCGTCCCCGGAGCTGTGGCCCGGGTCTACGAGCCGAGCAGTCCGGCCCTCCGGAGGACCTCCTGGAGCGCGGCCCGTTCGCCTTCCTCGAGCGCGAGGAGTGGTCGCCGCGGCGGGCCGCCGTACCTCCCCACGAGATCCATCGCCGCCTTCAGCCCGGGGACGCCGAAGCGGGTGGTGACGGCGGCGTTCGCCTCGACCAGGCGCGCCTGGATCGACCGTGCCCGCGCCACGTCCCCCTCCCGATGCGCGCGCATCATCTCGTCGAGCGACCCGGCGGCGATGTTGGCCAGCGCCGCCACCGCGCCCACCGCACCGACCGACAGCGCCGCCAGCAGGAAACCCGCCGACCCGGCGAGAACCTGAAAGCCCTCCGCCGCCTCGGCCGCCACGCGCGCCAGCCTGGCCACGTCGCCGGCGCTGTCCTTGATGCCGACGATGCGCGGGTGGTGCGAGAGCTCGATCGGCACCTCCGCCGGCACATCCACGCCGGTGTTCGCCGGGACGTTGTAGATCACCACCGGAACCGGCGAGCGTTCGGCCACCGCGGCGTAGTGGCCGATCAGGGCGCCGGGCGACATGCGGGAGCGATAGTAGCCGGGGGTCACGACCAGCACCGCGTCCGCCCCGGCCTCCGCCATCGCCTCGGTCAGCGCGATCGTCGCCGCCGTCGACTCGGCGCCGGAGCCGGCGAGGACCAGGCGCGCCCCGGCGGCGCGGCGCACGTGCCGGACGACGGCCACCCGCTCTTCGGCCGACAACAGGGGGAACTCGCCGTTCGATCCGCCGACGACGTACCCGGCCAGCGGCTCGCCGTTCCACCGGTCGAGATTCTCCGTGAGACGATCGAAGAGGATGGCGCCGGAGTCGTCGAAGGGCGTCGGGATCGGCGGAAAGAGACCGGCCAGGTCGAGACGAGGCACGGACGAGGTCAGCGGTTGAACGCCTCGACCGCGTCGCGCACGGCCTGGCGGATGCGTGGGTCACGGATCGCGTCGACCGAGGCGTAGCGCTCGTCCCCGACCCAGATCTCGAGCGAACCGTCGGCCGCCGTCCCGAAATCCACTCGTCGACCGGCGAGCGCCGGCATCTCGGCCAGTTTGCGGTTGACCAGGTCTTCGATCGCCTCGCTGACCACGGCGGCCTCCAGCTCGGCCGCACCAGCGGCGGACGGCGGGACATGCCGCTCCCCGCCTTCGGGCCGGCGGCGGTACGACAGGATGATCCCCCAGGCGACGAAGACAAGCCCCACAACCAGGACGGCCAGAAGCAGACGCTCACTCATCGGGAACGGCGCCTCCCTCGCACCGAAGGCGTCGGGGCCAGCACCGCCCGCGCCGGCGCGCCATCGCTGCCGAGCAGCTTCATCGGCAGGCAATACAGCGTGTACCGCCCGGGCGCGGCCCGGCTGAGATCGACTCCCTCCAGGATGACGACGCCCTTCCGCAGCAGGATCTCGTGCGTCGGCCGGCTGTTGCCATAAGGCGCGACCGACAGGTAGTCGATGCCGACAAGGCGGATCCGGCGCCGCACCAGCCACTCCGCCCCGCTGGCATCGACGGCGACGAAGTCGGTCCGGAACGCCTGCTCGCCGCGGCGCCAGAACTCCGAATTGCGCGTCCGCAGCAGCAGCCGCTCGGTGCGCGGCGGGATGCGCGCCCGGTCGAGGGCGGCGGCGTCGATCGCCTCGACCCCCCGTAGGTCGGCGACGTAGGCACGGCCGATGAGCGCGTCCAGCGACATGGCCTCGACCGCCGCGCCGCCCTCGAGGAAGTGCCGCGGCGCGTCGACGTGCGTCCCGACGTGCACCCCGCAGGCCAGCGACGACACGTTGGCGTTGGCCCCGTCGGCGATGGCGGCGACGCGCTCCAGCCGCACCGGAGGGTCGCCCGGCCACACGGGCAGGGCGTTGTGGATTCCTACACTGATGTCGATCCAGCGCATGGCGATCGATTATAGTAGAGCCCACCTCGGCTCCACCGACCAACCGGAGGACGCATGACCGATCTCGCCGTCGTCGACGCGATCATCGCCCGCCGACTCGACGCCTCGCTGGCCGAGCTGGCCCGCCTGTGCGCCCAGCCGAGCGTATCGGCCAGCGGGGAGGGGATTCGCGCATGTGCCGACCTGGTGGCCGAGATGCTCCGGGCGCGAGGCTTCGACGTCCGGGTCTTCGAGACCGGCGGCAACCCGGTCCTGTACGCTCAGCGCCGCGGCCGCTCCGACCGGACGATCCTGCTCTACAACCACTACGACGTCCAGCCGCCCGAGCCCCTCGAGTTGTGGGAGTCTCCCCCGTTCGAGCCGACGATCCGCGACGGCAAGATGTTCGCCCGCGGCGTGAGCGACGACAAGGGCCACATCCTGTGCCGGCTGGCGGCGATCGACGCGCTGCTCGAGGCCGACGGCGACCTGCCGTGCAGCGTCAAGTTCGTCATCGAAGGCGAGGAGGAGACCAGCAGCGCCAGCCTGGAAGGCTTCGTGCGATCGCACAAGGACCTGTTGCGCGCCGACGCCTGTCTGTGGGAGTTCGGCGGCGTCAACGAGGACGGCACCCCGATCCAATACGCCGGGCTGCGCGGCATCGCCTACGTCGAGCTCTTCGTCGAGACCGCTTCGATCGATGCCCACTCCGGTCTCGGAGGCTCGATCTTCCCCAACGCCGCCTGGCGGCTCGTCTGGGCCCTGGCCAGCCTCAAGGGCCCCGACGAACGCATCCGCCTGCCGGGGTTCTACGACAAGGTACGTCCGCCGTCCGAACGCGACCTCGAGCTGCTGGCGCAGTTGCCCGACGAGGCGCCAGTGCTCAAGTCGCGCTTCGGACTGAAGTCCTTCCTCAAGGGGCTGACCGGCGGGGTCGAGTTGGCACGCGAGGAGGTGTTCTCGCCGACCTGCACCATCTGCGGCCTGACCTCCGGCTATCAGGGCCCCGGCAGCAAGACCGTCTTGCCGGCGCGCGCCTCGGCCAAGGTCGATTTCCGACTCGTTCCCGACATGCGGCCCGAAGACGTCCTGCGCCAGTTGCGCGAGCATCTCGACGCCAACGGATTCTCCGACGTCGGCATCCAAGATCTCGGGCACGAACCGCCGGCGCGCACGAATCCGGACGATCCCTTCCTCCAGATGGTCGTCCGGTCGGCGGAAGAGGTCTACGCTCGTCCGCAGTTGATCGCGCCGATGACCGGCGGCTCCGGCCCCAACTACCTGTTCGTCGAGGACCTCGGCCTTCCGGTGGCGACGGCCGGCGTCGGGTACCCGGGGAACCAGGTCCACGCGCCGAACGAGAACCTGGTGATCGACAACTTCGTCGCCGGCGTCCGACACACGGCGAGGATCCTCGTCGGCCTGGGTGGCGGCTATAATGGGTTGTCCCGGGGCGTAGCGCAGTCCGGCTAGCGCACCTGCATGGGGTGCAGGGGGTCGGCGGTTCAAATCCGCCCGCCCCGACACGATGGCGGCCGCCGGCGATGCCGGCGGCCGTCGCGTTCCACCGGGAGGGCTTGTGCGTGTCTTGATCACTGGCGCGGCCGGCAACCTGGGCGGATTCCTGGCACGGCACCTCGTCGGCGGCCCGCACGACCTGCGGCTGATGGTCCACCGGGCTCCTCCGGCGGAGGCCCTCGCCTGCTCGCCGCGGGTCGAGGTTGTACGCGCCGACCTGGGACGCCCGGAGACGCTCGACGCCTCCTTGGAGGGCGTCGATACGATCGTCCACTTCGCGGGAGTGCTGTTCGCTCCCTTCCCCGAGCGCTTCCTGCCTCGCACGAATCTCCGGTACGTGGTGCACCTCGCCGAGGCTGCGGCCAGGGCCGGGGTCGGCCGATTCATCCTGGTGAGTTTCCCTCATGTCGAGGGCGATACGACGCCGGATGCGCTGGCCCGCGGCGCGCTCGATCGTGATCCCCCGTCGGTCCACGCGCGCACGCGCCTGGCGGCCGAACGCCACCTCTTCGACCACCTGCACGGGACAAAGACGAAAGTCGTCGTCTTGCGGTCCGGGACGATCTACGGGCGTGGGGTGTTGATGATCGAGGCCGCGCGCTGGTTGATGCGCCGGCGCCTGCTCGGCGTCTGGCGCCGCCCCACCTGGTACCACTTCCTTTCGCTGCCGGATTTCCTCGCCTGCGCCCGCGCTGCCATCGAGAAGCCCGACGTGTCGGGGATCTACCTCCTGGGGGACGAGCGTCCGATACCGCTCCAGGACTTCCTCGACCTGTTGGCCCGAACGTGGGGCTTCCCGCGGCCATGGCGCGCGCCGGCGTGGTCATTCGCCGCCGCCGGGCTGTTGTGCGAGCTGGCCGCGGCGCTGCTCGGCACGGCCTCCCCCCTGACGCGCGACTTCATCCGTATCGGGATGGTCTCCCACGTCTGCGACACGACGCGCATGCGGCGTGAACTGCTACCGACCCTGGCCTACCCGACGGTCGAGGACGGCCGAGTCCTGCTCTAGGATCGCCTTGCGAAAGGTCATGCACAAACCACAAAGAGGCGCGTCTGTGATTCCCCACCCCCTCTCCGCGGACAGCATGCGCGTGTAGGAAACGGCCTATGCCTGTCAGCCGGCGTCCGGTACCACCGCCAGTTGCGTCCCCGCCAGTCGCTCGAGGACGCCGAGGACCGCCGAGTTGTCCAGGTCGCGCATGCCGAGCTCGAGCATCGAGGCGTAGAGCTGGGCGTGAAGCGAAGCCGAGACGAGCGGCACGCCGTAGGCGCGCGCCGTGTCGAGGACGATCGCCAAGTCCTTGTGCATCAGATGGGCCTTGAACCCCGGGCCGCGCTCGCCGCGGAACAGGCGCGGCGGCTTGACGTCGAGCGTCCAGCACTGCGCCGCCCCGCCGCGGATGGCCTCGATCACCCGCCGTGGATCGACGCCGCAGCGTTGCGCCAGCAATAACAACTCGCCCATGGCGACCATCTGCGCCGCCACCATGATCTGGTTGCAGGCCTTGGCCACCTGGCCGGCGCCGCTGCCGCCGACGTGCGTGATGGTCTTGCCCATCGCCGCGAGCGCCGGCCGCACCCGGTCCAGGGCCTCGGCCTCGCCTCCGACCATGATCGTGAGCGTCGCCTCGCGGGCGCCGACGTCGCCGCCCGACACCGGCGCGTCGAGGAACGTCAGGCCTCGGTCCGCCAGGCGATCGGCCAGGCGACGTGCGGCCTCCGGGCGGATCGTGCTGTGGTCGACGACGATCAGCCCTGGCCGCCCGCCATCGACGATGCCGCGTTCGCCGAGGACAACGCGTTCCACATCCGGTGTGTCCGGGAGGTTCGTGCAGACGACGTCGCTCGCCCGCGCCACCTCGGCCGGCGACTCGGCCAGCCGCGCCCCCTCGGCGGCCAGCTCCTCGACCGGCGGCCGGCTGCGATTGTGGACGGTCAGTTCGAACCCGGCCCGCAGCAGGTTGCGGGCCATGGCCTTCCCCATGTTCCCCAGGCCGATGTAACCGAGGCGCATGTCGAACCTCCGAGGCACGCCGATCAGACGAACGCCTGGAAGACGGTGTTCCCGAGCAGCCGGCCGCGAGGCGAGAGTCGAATCGACTCGGCGTCGGCTTCGATCAATCCCGCGGCTGCGAGAGGCGCCAGCCGCTCCCCATACCGCTCCCGACCGTCGATCCCGAACCGCTCGCGGAACGACCCCCAGCGAACGCCCTCGCGGGTCAGCCGCAGACCGAGCAACATCGTCTCGTCCATTTCCGTCTCGGCGTCGACCGGCGTGACCTCGACGGCCGCCGGCGAAGACGACGGCGCGCGCTCACCCCACGACTGCAGTCGCTCGATGTAAGCCATCGGCGAGCGGACGTTGGCGTAGCGGCGGCCCCCAAGGTATCCGTGCGCCCCGGCCCCGATCCCGAGATAGGGGCGGTTTCGCCAGTACTGCAGATTGTGGCGGCCGGCGAACGACGGCAGCCACGGATCGGTCGCCGTCGCGCCATCGCGCGCCCAGTTCGAAATCTCGTACTGGACGAGCCCCGCGGCCTGGAGCCGCCAACCTAGCCATTCGTACATGTCGGCCGCGGCGTCCGGGTCGGGCGCCGAGACCAGCCCGCGCTCGACCCACGCCCGCATCGGGGTTCCGTTCTCCAGCGACAGGGCGTACGCCGAGAGGTGATCCGGCGCCAGATCGAGCGCCCGCTCGACGGTATCGCGCCACGTGGCAAGAACCTGCCTCGGCAGCCCGTACATCAGGTCGAGGCTGACGTTGTCGAAGCCGACGTGCCGGGCGGCTTGGACGGCGGCGGCGACGTCGTCGAACGAATGCGAGCGTTCGAGCAGGCGCAACTCGTCGGGCTGGGCCGATTGCGCGCCGAGCGAGAGGCGATTGACTCCGGCCTGTCGCAGTCGCGCCAGGTGCTCGCTCCAGACAGTGCCCGGGTTTGCCTCGAGCGTGATCTCGGCGTCGCTCCGAACCACAAAGTTGGCCCGGACGATCGAAAGCACGCGGTCGACGGATTCGGGTGGAAGCAGCGAGGGCGTGCCGCCGCCAAAGTAAATCGTGCCGACGACCGGCGGCGCCTGCGCCGGATGGGCCAGGCCGGCCGCCGCGATCCGGAGTTCGGCAACGACAGCCTCGACGTACGCCGGCATCCACCCTTCGAGCCCGGCGTAGGTATTGAAGTCGCAGTAGGCGCAGCGGACGCGGCAGAACGGAACGTGGACGTAGATCGAGAGATCCACGTCCGGATTCTAGCATCCGGCCGCGGCTTGCCGGCCCGCGGGTCACGCGGTAGAGTCCGGCCTTCGACAGGGCCCCGATGACCTCCACCTCCCCCGCGATCGGCTGGCGCGCCAGGCTAGGGTGGAACCGCTCGAGCTCCTTCCTGCTCGGCATGTTCTTCACGACGATCGTGGTGATCGGGATCGTGTGGTGGCCGCTGCTGGCGGACTACGTCGGGAGCTACGACCCGCGGTTTCCGTGGTGGGCCCAGACCGACTGGCTGCTGCTCGGGGTGTTCGCGTTCATGACCCTGGCAATCGTGTCGCGCGCCGACCTGCGCCGCGACCTCAGGACGGTCGGCGTCGGTCTCGCCGGAGGCCTGGTCATCGAAAGTTGGGGGACGCAGACCGGCCTGTGGACGTACTACACCTTCGAACGCCCGCCGCTATGGATCCTCCCCGCCTGGCCCGTCGCCAGCCTGGCAATCGACAGGCTGACAAGCAGGCTGCAGCCTCTCTTCGACCGTCTGCCTCGAGGCGCCATGCTCGCCGTCTACGCCGTCGTGTTCGCCGGCTTCCTGGCCCTGATGCTGGCCTTCGTGTGGCCGACGATCGATCGGTCCCTCACGATGAGCGCCCTGGCGCTGTGCGCTTTCTTGATCGCCGTTCCGCGGCAGCCGGCGACGGCCTTGGCGACGTTCGCCGCCGGATCCGGCCTGGGCTACTTCCTCGAGCTCTGGGGGACCACCCGCGCCTGCTGGACGTACTACACGCTCGAGACTCCGCCGATGTTCTCCGTGCTGGCGCACGGCATGGCGGCGGTCGCGTTCTGGCGCTCGGCCGAGGCGATCTCCTCCGTGGCGCGCAGAATCGCAAGGTCCGCAGGCAGGATCCGCAGGCGTTCCTCGGAGGCCCGACAGGGGCCGGCCCTGACTGCCCCCGATGAGGCCAACCTCTGACCCCAGACTGACTCCGCGGAGCGTTCCCTCCCCCAGGCCCGTCAGGCCTGTCCGGTCAGGACGGTCGACCCCTCTGCCTCCGCGACCGGGCCCGACCCGTTCCGACCCGCCACAGCCGGCTGAGGCGGCGCGGGACGGACCGGGCGGATGCGGACGGCCTTGGTGCGCCTCCCGTAGGCATCCACTATCTCCGAGGTCAGGACGATCCGCTTCCCCGGCCAGTTGTCGCTCTCGTCGCCGTACAGCTCGGCGACGGTCCTCCAGTTGGTCCGGTTGATAATCAGGCCGCGCTTGGCGCGCTGAAAGTACATCACGGGCTTCATCGTCTCGCTACGCGTCTTCGGATCGCGGAACGGCTCCAGGACGACCCGGTCGATCGCCACGGTCACGTCCTCGTCCAGGTCGTCCCCGGTCAGATACCTTCCGGGCAGCGCATCTCGCATTCGCATGACGGCACTCCTGGCGATGTTCGCAGTCAGAGCAGGCTCGGCGGTTCCCCCCCCACGACCACGATCGCCGGAGAGTTTCCGGTCGGATCGCCGGCGCCGGCAGCCGGGGATCCTAGTGTAGACGACAACGAGCCGGCCCGACAACCCCCGCGGGGGTGAAACAGCGAGCCGCGGGTGCAGACACACCTTGAAAAGCGACGGGGCCGGCGCGATCGACGCCGGCCCCACAGGGTGCCCAAGGTGCCGAGGGGGAGGCTCGAACTCCCGACCTCACGATTATGAGTCGTGCGCTCTGGCCGGCTGAGCTACCTCGGCGCGCCGTTGCTCCGGGCGGCCTGATTGTACCCTAGCACGCAGCTACGCCGCCGCCGCACCGGATCCCTTGGGCTCCTCGGCGACGTAGGCCTCCCGCAGATGGATCGGCTCCGCCGCCGGCCGACGCACGCGCAGGTTCAGCATTTCGACGAACACCGAGAAGCCCATGGCGAAGTAGATGTAGCCGCGCGGGATGTGCTGGTGCAATCCCTCGATGATCAACGTCGCCCCGATCAAGAGCAGAAAACTGAGCGCCAGGATCTTCACCGTCGGATGCCGGTTGACGAAGTGGCTGATCGGTTCGGCCGCCCACATCATGATGCCGACAGCCGCGATCACGGCCGCCGCCATGACCGCGATCTCGCGCACCATCCCCACGGCGGTGATGACCGAGTCCAGGCTGAACACGATGTCCAGCAGCATGATCTGAAGGATGACGCTGGCCATCGACGGCCCGACCCTGGCGCTGGCCCGCCCCTCGACCCCCTCCAGGCGATCGTGGATCTCGCGCGTGCTCTTCGCCAGCAAGAACAGACCACCGACCACCAGCACTAGGTCCCGGCCGGTGACCTCGAAGCCGGCCAGGCGGACGAGCGGCTCGGTCAGCCCGACGATCCAGCTCAGCGAAAGGAGCAGCGCCAGGCGCGTGATCACCGCCGCGGCGAGACCGAGCCGGCGGGCGCGCCGCTGCTGCCCGGCCGGAAGCTTCCCCGAAAGAATCGAGATGAACACGACGTTGTCGATGCCGAGGACGATCTCCAGGACCGTCAGGGTCAGGAAGCCGATGATGGCTTCGGAGGTCAGGATCGACTCCATACGCGGGGACCTCAGTCGAAGGAAGGTGAATGCGGATTCGACGACGGGGGTCGAACCCGCGCCCGGGGCCTAGTCCCGGCGCCCCAGGAACTGCACCGCCGTGCCCAGCACGAAGACGAGCGGCCCGAGCAGGTTGGCCAGTGTTCCGCTGGTGGGCAAGCCGATGTCCGGACCCGCCATCGTCACCATCGCCGCGCCCCCGAGCGCCGTGATCAGAATCGTTCCCAGGTCGGCGACGAAGCGCGCCAGCAGGAGGCCGATCGCGCCGCCGACGACGAAGGCCGCCATCCACGGCAGCGACCAGGTTTCGACGCCGTACGACGCGCCGAGGGCGACGGCGGCCGAGCCGACGAAGACAAACCCGGCGAAGGAGATCGCCAGGGACGTCAGCCCGCGAAGCAGGAAGCTCCCGACAATCCCGGCAAGAGCCGCCACCAACAACACGGGCCAGCCCCCCTCGGGCAGCACGAGCGTCGTCACCCAGAACGCCACGAGGAACCCCGCCGCGCCGATGAGCAGCCACACCAGCCGGCGGCCGGCGAAGGCGAGCACCAGCCCGGCGAGAACCAGAAGCAGGGACGCGATGAGGGACATCGAGCCTCCTTCGGCCGTCACAATCCGAGGATTCGTTTCTTGCGCGCCTGGAACTCGTCTTCGGTGAGGATGCCTCGATCGCGCAGGGAGGCCAGCTTCTCGAGCTCCGCCGTGTAATCTCCGCTCGGCTGCGCTCCCGCCGGCTCGGGCGGCGCCCAGGAGGCCGAATCGTCGGCTTCGGCCTCGATCGCCGCCCGGTCACTCTCGCTGATGGCTTGCTCGCGGATTCCCAGCTCGTCCATCGCCTGCTCGAGCTCGTCGGGCGAGAGGTCCTCCGGAGGCCGGCCCGTGTGCTGCTGAATCCGCTCGGCTTCGGCCGCCGCCAGCTTGTAAACCGCCGCTCCGAGCAGCAGCATCGTCATGCCGCCGACGAGGAATCGCCGGCGCCGAAAGCGAAGCCCGGGGCGCAACAGGAATCGTCGGCGCATTCGGCGAGCGATCCTGCGGCGAACCGGGCGGATGCGTCGGATCATCGGGATGGTCCTCCCTGCGCTGGATGCCGTCCGACTCTCGCGCCGCGAGCCCCCGACCGGACCTTCGTCGGCAGGACGCCGATCACGCCCTGCGGCGCCCCAGGCTGATGTAGTACAGCAGCTGGAGCACGGCCGTCACCGCGGCGGCGACGTAGGTCGAGGCGGCGGCCGTCAGCATGCGGCGCGTCCCCTGCCGGTCGTCGGCAGTATGCAGCAACCCGGCCTGCTCGAGCAGCTGAAGCGCCCGGCGGCTGGCGTCGATCTCGACCGGCAGCTCGACGACGATGAAGACGACCATCAGCGCGAAGAACAGGATACCGAGCCAGACCAGCGACAGGATGTTGAAGAGCAGGCCGATGAAGATCAGGGCGTAGGCGATCTGCGGGCTGAGGACGGCCGCCGGCACCAGGAAGCCCCGCAGCGCCATCAGCGCTGAGCTGCGCTCTTTCTGCTCGGCGTGCCCCAGTTCGTGCGCCACGATGGCCATCGCCGCCACCGATGGCTGCGTGGCGACGCCCTCCGAGAGGAACACCGTGTGCTGGCGCGGATCGTAATGATCGGTGAGCTGGCCGCGAGCGGCGGCAAAGCGGATCCCCTCGACTTGCAGGCCCGGCGCGCTGGCCTGGACGGAAAGCGAACGATCGTCGCCCAGCGCGGTGCGCTGCACGATGGCCTGCCCCACTTGCAGCCCCGTCATCCCGGGTCCGTTGCGCACCCGGCTGTAGTGCCGGTAGGTGTTGCTGACGAACGCCTGCGCCGCCAGCGAAACGCCGAGGGCGATCAGGAAGACCCACAGGTACAGCGGATCCATGAAGAAGAACATAGCAGCCTGGCCTCGACCTGCCGCCGATGTCGCGGCGCTTTTCGGCTGCTCCGGCGCGAGCCTTCGACCGGCTTCGCCGCTCTCCCCCGCGCCCTCTCCAGCCGCCGCGGATTCTAACATGTGGGCCTCGGAGCCGGGCCACGCCTGCAAACCGGAGCGCGGCGTCCGATCACGCGTCGCGTGGCACGCGCCCGCTGCCGGTCGAGCCATCGCCGAGCCTGGCTGAGTCGGTGAATGCCTACGGCGCTTTCGGGGCGCTCAAATCAAAGAGCACGTACCCGTCGCCCTGCGCCGCAACGGCGAAGTGGTCGCGCAAGTACCGATCGACGTCCGGCTGCTGCGCCAGCTCGTTGAAGTCGGTCACGAGGAAGTAGCGGAACCCGTCGGTTCGCGAACGGAACACGGACTCCAGCTCGCCTGCTTCGTGCCCCGCCAGATCGAGCACTCGCTGATCGGCCGCGGTCGGCCAGAGCGAGACCTGGGTCCAGCCGTAGTACGCGAGAGGGAAGCCGTAGGCGTGGGTCAGCGCCAGGATCGGGCCGTCCTTGGGGAGAGCCTCTCCGATGGTGCGCCAACCGCCGGCCTCGCCGGCAAAGTCCTCCGAGAGCAGGTCCACCCGCACCTGCCAAGCCCGGACGGCCACAGCGAAGGCCAGCACGCACAGAATCGCCGCCCGCCAGACGGCCCGTTCCTGGGCCGCGCGTTCCCAGACGATCTGGGCCAGCGGCATGAGCGAGAGCGCCGCGATCGGGACCAGCATCAGGTGGTAGTAGTCGTGGGTCATGATCTGGTAGGGAAAGGACGCGGCGTAGGCCAGGTAGCCGCCCCAGAGACCGAGGCCGAGCGATCGCGGCCCGCCGGCCGGAAGCAGGACGACGCCGACCAGGGCAAGCCCCAGCATGCTGAAACCGACGACCCCGTTGATTTCCTGAACCCAGCGGACGTAGAAGGCGGCGGTCGTCAACAATTCGCCAAAGGACCCGACCCAGAACTCGACAAAACCTGCCGACCGGCCCGGGATGACCGCCAGGTAGTAGACGCCGGCCGGGATCGCCGCCAGAGCCCCGATGCCCAGCAACTGCGTTGACCGCACCGCCCGCCGCAGACCCAACCCGCCGAGGACCAGGCCGGCCAGCGCGCCGCCCACGGGCAGCGCGCCGACCGGCTTGATCAGGATCGTCAGGCCGCTCATCACTCCGGCCAGGGCCGCTCGCCTCCACGAAGGTTCGCCCCACCAGCGCAGCATCGCCCAGACGGCGAACAACAGACTGGCCGACATCCACGGATCCGGCTGGAAGGACCGGCTGGCCCGAACGCCGAAGGGCAGGATCAGGTAGAACGCGACCGACCCAACGGCGCCTGCCTTCATCCCCAGCCGCCGGCCGATCAGAAGGAGAGGGACTACGCCGCTGATCCAGAATAGCGACGAGTACACCCGCGCCACCCACAGATGTTCGCCGCCGAGGACCCGATACGTCGCCGCCACCAGGGTCTCGAGGATCGGTGCTTCGTAGACCGGAGCCTCGCGCCACATCTCGATCGCCGCCCGACGCACGGCCTCCGGCGCGCCGGGCAACGACCGGTAGTACATCCCGCGCGCGATGATCGCCGAGCCGAGCTGGCGCGTCGGATGGAAGTCGAAGGGCGGATCGGTCAGGTCGAGGAGGCGAAGCGCCAGTCCGACCAGCACGAGGGCGGCGATCAGGGAGGCGGCACCGTAGCGGCGGACGAAAGCCGGCCCAAGCCCAGGCGTCATGGCACCCTCTTGATCGTCAGGATCGGCACACCGCCCGCCTCGACCTCAAGGGCGATCGGCCGCCCGGGCAGGATCAGCAGGTCGGCATGAGCCCGGGTGCAGACGATCATGAAATCGGGATCGGCCGCCTTCGCCAGCTCGGTCGAATCGCGATCGGCGACAACGACCACGTCCTCGCGCAAGTACGGCACCAGTGTGTCGGAGTCCTTGTTGATCGCCACGACCGCTCCCGGCCAGGCGATGGGGTTCAGCCGTTCGGCGCCTTCCCGGGCCGAGACGCACCAGTAATCCAGCTCGAACGCGCGGTAGGCTCCGCTCACGCCGCCGACGAGCGAGTTGTAATAGATGTACTCGTACGGGTGCAGCAGGCTGATCGTCGCCAGACCCGGAGCGATGGACAGCAGGGCCAACGCGGCCGACGCCCGAGGTCGGCGAAGACGATCGAAGAGCCACTGGAATCCCAGCGCGGCGAAGACGAAGAGCGGCGGAAGGACGAACAGCACCTGGCGGAAGTTGTCGTAGACGTCCAGGCCGGGAAGCGAGAGGTAAGCGACCGGAAGGATCAGCCATGCCAGGAGGATCCAGCGCTCGGCGCGCAGTCTCTCGCTCCACCGTCCTCCGAGGGCGAGCGCGATCCCTGTGAGCCCGAGGGCCAGCGCCGGAAGGGTGAGTTGGATCAGCAGAAGATGCCAAAGGTAGGTCCAGGGCAGCTCGTTCGACGAGTAGACCGCCCCCCGGTACAACACTTCCCCGCCCCAGCCGAAGCTGCGCATCACGTTCAGCGCTTCGAGGAAGCGACGGAACGGGTCACCCCACAGGAACGGCCAGCCGAGAAGGACGACCGCCGCCAGAATCGCCCAGTACAGCGCCAGGAAAGAAAGCGCACGCCGGCGAAGGCCGATCAGCAGGACGATCGAGACGAGCCCGGCGGCGAAGAGTCCTTGGATTCGGACGGCCGCCGACAGCCCGGCGATCGCCCCCGCGCCGGCGATATGCCACAGTCCGCGAAACGAGTCGTCGGTGAAGATCCGGCGCAGCAGTGCGAGCGATAGGCCGGCGAGGCCGAACGTCGCCGGCCAGCGCAGACGGAGGTAGGCCGTCGCCGCCTTGTCGAGGTAGGCCTCCAGCGGCGTCTTGTAGGCGTCCTGCGCCACCCGCTCGAAGACGGCCGTCCAGAACCGCCCTGCCTCGCCGGTGTAGGCCCCTTCGACGAGCCTGAGGATCCCGTCGAGCAGCGACTGCGCGACGAAGAACTCGAACGCCGCCAGCAGGCATAGCCCGGCCAAACTCACGACGAGGACTCGCAGCCTTGGCGAGGCCGTGCGCCACGCCGCCGTGGCAGCTTCCCTCCAGGACATCCGACTTTCCCCGGGGCGCGGAGCGATGGTCGAGGCGGCGTAGAGCCCTGAAGACATGGCCGCCGCGAAGAAGCCGAGGAATGGCGTGTCCTTCGGATTGATGAAGGCGTGCCCAAAGAGGACCGGCTGGGTCAGGAACAGCGCCGCTCCGCCCAAAGCGGCCGCCGCGCCGACGTACCGGCGCGCCAGCCGGTATAGCGCGCCCACCCCCAAGAGAAACGACAGATAGTAGAGGAAGTGCCGGGCGGCCGCCGAGTCCCAGCCGGCGAGGCGCTGGACGACTCCTCGCAGGGATTCGACGACGACGGAGTAGAAGGGCCCGTAGTAGCGCAGATTGAAGAGCGTGTCCGTGGGGTCGCGGACTCCCTGGTACGTCTCGATCGTCTGCTCGGCGTAGACGACGTGGACGTACTCGTCCCACGACTTCCCGTAGGTGGGAGCCAGGACGACGCCGACAACGACGAGGGCCAGGACGGCGCCGCCCCACAGCCACCGCCCGCGCCGGACGGCAGCCGCGGACGCCTCCCTAGCCGCCACGAGAGTCATCGCGCTGTTCCATGCCGCGGCTCATGCCTGCGGCGGAGTCGCCTCCAAGCACTTGTAGGCCGGGGTCGTCGTCGAGGCGGCAGACATGGCCGCGGCATTGCGGTCGCCGGCGTATCGATGGGACGTCCGGTCGAGGCGGCCTGGTCAACGAGGGATCTCGTCTCGCGGCCCGGGCGACGCGTTCACGCGCGGCACATCGGCGCATCGCGCCGCTGCGAACCGGCCGGTGATTGTATCACTCGCCCGGCCGTCGACCCGCCTCGGAGCGGCGAGGCCGCCGGCCTTTCCCGCGGTCTACCTGCGGCACACGCCGCCAACACCTGGCGGACTCTCGATCGGGTGCCTCCTGTCTGTCAGGTAGCAGGGCTGGGATTCCGTCATCGTCCCGCGAGCGTAGCGAGCGGGAGAACCGAGGACCTTCCCGGAAAGCAAGAAGACACCCGGTCGGCTAGGGTGTCCTCTATCCATCAGGTAGCGGGGCTAGGATTCCGTCATCGCCCCGCGAGCGTAGCGAGCGGGAGAACCGAGGACCTTCCCGGAAAGCAAGAAGACACCCGGTCGGCTAGGGTGTCCTCTATCCATCAGGTAGCGGGGCTAGGATTCCGTCATCGCCCCGCGAGCGTAGCGAGCGGGAGAACCGAGGACCTTCCCGGAAAGCAAGAAGACACCCGGTCGGCTAGGGTGTCCTCTATCCATCAGGTAGCGGGGCTAGGATTCGAACCTAGGACCTTCAGGTTATGAGCCTGACGAGCTGCCACTGCTCCACCCCGCAGTGAACGGGCGAAGTTTATCACCTACGGGCACGAAGCGTCAAGGCATCCGTGAGTTCCGGCCGCTGGCCGCTTCAATCCCCGAAGATCAGCTCCCACCACACCAGCCACGCGCTCGGCGGCACGGTCGCCGGCGTCGGAGTCGGCGGCGCCGGCGTCGGCGCGCCGGGCGGCGGGAGCGGCACGATCAACCGCTCCCCCTCGCGCACCATCTTCCCCTGCGAATGGGCCCAGGCTTCGACGACGCTCTCCGAAGTGGCGCCGGCGATCTGCGTCTGAAGCACGCTGGATTGCGCCTCGAGGGCCGCCACCTGCGACCCCAGCGCCCGCGCGTCGCGCTCCATGCGCCGCGCCTCCTCCATCCGCCGGTTCAGGTCGCCGAGGATGAACAGCGCGGCGACGACGCCGACGACGATCGCCAGCCGCTGAAACGGGGAAAGCCTGCGCCCTCCGTCCGCCACGCCGAGGATGTTACCCCACCCCCGCGCGCCCGACAACCCCCGAAGACGACGCCGGCCTTCGTTGCGCGAAGGCCGGCCGGTGGTGCCGAAGGTGGGATTTGAACCCACATGAGCGGGTGCTCACTGCGCCCTGAACGCAGCGCGTCTGCCAATTCCGCCACTTCGGCGTCGGGCCCGGATTCTACCATGCGGTCGTGGGCCGGATCCTGTACTCCGCCTTCTTGTTCCGGCGCCGTTGCCGCGCCAGTCCCCGGTCGTTGATGGCACGCCGGCACGGAGTTCATGGCCTCGCCGCAAGAGCCTACTCCGCCAGCTCGCGCTCGGCCTCGTCCAGCTGCAGGCTGATGACCCGGCTGGCCGAGTCCGGCCCCATGCTGACCCCGTACAACACCTCCGCTGCCTGCACCGTCTGACGGTTGTGGGTAATGACGACGAATTGCGTCTGCTCGCTCAGCTCGCGTAACATCTCGCGGAAGCGCGCCACGTTCGACTCGTCGAGCATGGCATCCACCTCGTCCAGGACGCAGAACGGCGTCGGCGAGACCTTGAGCAGCGCGAACACCAGCGCGCACGCCGTCAGGCTGCGCTCGCCGCCCGAGAGCATCGCCAGCCCGGCCTCCCGCCGCCCCGGCAGACGCGCCTCGATGTCGATGCCCGTCTGGCTCAGATCGTCCGGATCCGTCAGCGACAGACGCACCGAGCCGCCCCCGAACAGCCGCGTGAAGGCCTCCTTGAACTCGCGCGACACCGCCTCGAACGTCTTCTGGAACTCGGTCTCCATCTGCACGTCGAGCTCGGCGATCACCCCCTGCAGCTGCGACTCCGCCTGTTCCAGGTCCTCGACCTGGGCCGTCAGGAACTCGACCCGCTCGCGGACCTCCTGGTACTCCTTTTGCGCCTCTGGATTGATCGCTCCCATGCGGCGCAGTTGCAATCGCAACCGGGCGACCGTCGACTCGTAGTCGGTCGGCAACTCCTCGACTCGCGTCAGGTGCTCGACGAGTCCCTCGAACGGGATTGGCGCCTGCCCCTCCCCGCCCTCCTCGAAATCGAACGAGACCAGCCCGAAGTCGTCCTCGACTCGGCGACGCAGACTCGCCTGCTCCTCCTGCCGGCGGGCCAGGTCGATCTGCGCCTGGGAGTGCCGCCGCTCGATTGTCTGAATCTCGCCGCGCAGTTCGCTTTCGCGCCGCTCGAGCGCCGAGCGCTGCTCCTCCGCGGCAAGCAACGCCTGCTCCGCCGGTTGGGCGCGCCCTTGGATTGCCGCCAGCCGCTCCTCGACGGCGGAAGCCGTCTGCTCGGCGGCGAGCACGTTCGCCTCGAGATCGGCGGCTTCACGGCGGATCGCCCCCAGGCGCGCCGACCTGCCTTCCACCTCCCGCCGGGCCGCGGCCGCGGTCTCTTCGGCTTCGGCCAGGCGATCCTTCGCATCGACCAAGGCGGCCCGCGCACTCTGGAGGCTCGTCTCGACGTGCGCCAGGTGCGCCGCCGCCGCCTCACCGCCCTGCCGGACCTCGTCGAGGCGGACGGCATGTTCCAGGCGACGGACCTCCTCGGCCAGCGCCGCGGCCTGGGTCTCGTCGGCCGCCGACCTGGCCTCGAGATCCGAAAGCCGCGCCTCGAGTTCGCGCACGCGTTCGTCGGCGAACGCCAGCTCGCCGGCCTGCAAGCGGCTCTGGGCCTGCGACTCGGAGGCCTGCTGGCGCAGCCGGCGTTCCTCGTCGACCGCGCCCCGTACGGCCTCCGACGCCTGCCGCGCCGCGGCCCGCGCCTGGTCCGCCCGCTCCCGCAGCGACCGCTCTTCGGCCTCGGCCGCGGCCAGCGACTCGCGGAGCCGGGCCAGGTCCTGCGACCATCGGGCGGCCTTTTCCTTGTGACTCCGATGCGGCCGCGCCGCGTTCAGCAGGACGTGGCCCCCGGGCAGGTAGACGTCGCCTGGCAACGTCACCAAACGCGCCTCCGGCGGCAGGTCGGCCAGGAGCCGGCGGGCGACGAGGCGATCCCGGACGATCCACGTCCGACCCAGGAGAGCATCCACGGCGGAGGCAAATCGGCCGGAGGCAGCTGCCAGCTCGGCCGCGTTCCCGACGACGCCCTCGACGGCGGGCGCCGGCAGCCGCGCCGCGGCGCGCCGATCGTCGAGTGCCAGCATCGCCGCCGCCGGGCCATCCTCGCCGCCCGGGATCAGTTCGGCGGCGTGCTGCACGGCGTCGGCCGAGTCGAATCCGAAACCTTCGGCAAACGCTCCCAGCGCGGCCCGCACGGCGCGCGCCACCTCCGGCGCCGGGTGCAGCGCCTGCTCGAGCCGGCCGAGCCAGGCCGGGAATCGACCGCTCGCCGTTGCCTTGGAGAGCAGGCCCTCGACGTCGGCGTCGTCGGACTCGCCCAACTGCTGGAGCCGCGCTTCGCCGGCGGCGACGCGTGCCCTCAGGTCCGCGAGGCGCGCCGCCTGCGCCTCAAGCGCCGTCGCGGCCGCGGCGGCTTCGCCGGCGGCTGCGGCCTCGGCATCCTGCGCGGTCTGGCGCGCGGCCTCGGCCGACGTCGCCGCGGCTTCGGCCGATTCGGCCTGCCCTCGCTGTTCCTGGAGCGCGTGCTCGGCGCGGCCTCTGCGCTGCCGCGCCTCCTCGAGCTCGAGGCGCGTCCGTTCGATGGCCTCCCGCGCCTGCGCCAGGCGCGCCTCGACGACGGCGGCCTCCGACCGCGCCGTCTCGAGCCGTCGGCGAGCCTGCGCCGGTGCGAGCTCGGTGCTCTCCCCGGCCGGCACCTCGCCGGTCAGTTCGCGGTGTCGGGCCTCGGCTTCGGCCAGCGCGCGCTCACGCTGGGCGACCTCCTCCCGGGCAGCCGCGACGCGCGCCTCGAGCACGCGGTCGGCCTCGCCGCGCGCGGCGATCTCTGCCTCGAGCGCCGCGGCCTGTTCGGTCAGCCAGCGCAGCCGCTCGCGCGAAACCGCCAGACTCCGCCCGATGGCCTCCCGTTCGCGGAACACCTCGGACGACTCGCGCGACAGCGCCTGGACCTCCTGGCGCAGCGCGTCGATCCGTGCGCGCGTGGCGTTCAATTCCGACGAGGTGTGGGCCAGTCGTTCGTGCAGCGCCTCGCGGGCGGCCGCTTCCTCGTCCGCCGCCGCCCGGGCGGCGGCCACGACGTCCAGCATCCGATACCACTGGTAGCCGTACCATTGGCGCAACGCCGCCTGAAGGTCCTGGCGCACCTGCTCGTAATCCTGGGCGCGCTTGGCCTGTCGCTCCAGGCTGCGCAGCCGCGGCCGCAGCTCGGCCAGGATGTCGCGCACCCGGTCGAGGTTGCGCCGGGTCTGGTCGAGGCGGCGGAGGGATTCCTCTCGGCGGGCGCGGTACAGGCCGATCCCGGCCGCCTCCTCGAACAGACGGCGCCGCTCCTCGGCCTTGAGCGACAGAGCGGCGTCGACCAGGCCCTGGCCGATGATGGTGTAGGTCCGTTCGCCGAGGCCGCAGCGCGCCAACAACTCGGTGACGTCGCGCAGCCGCACACGCTGGCCGTTGAGCAGGTACTCGTTCTCGCCGCTGCGGTAGGCGCGGCGGCTAACGGTGACCTCGGCGAAGTCGATCGGCAGCCAGCCGTCGTGGTTGTCGAAGGTGATCGTCGCCGAGGCCATGCCGGCGCGCGGGCGGGTCTCCGAGCCGGAGAAAATCATGTCCTCGGTCTTCTTGCCGCGCAGCAGACTATAGGATTGTTCGCCGAGCACCCAGCGGATCGAGTCGGCAATGTTGGACTTGCCCGACCCGTTGGGCCCGACGATGGCGGTGATCGTCGGAGCGAACTCGAAGACCGCCTTGCTGGCGAACGTCTTGTAGCCCTGGAGGTCGAGGGCCTTGAGGCGGGGCCGACCGTTGCGCGCCGGCGGGTTCATGCGCCGCCGGCCTGCTCGACGGCGCGCAGCGCCTGGGCCGCAGCGTCCTGCGCCGCCTCCTGCTTGCTGCGGCCATGTCCGCGGCTGCGCAGCATCTCGCCGACCACCACTTCGACGACGAACTCCCGCGCGTGATCGGGGCCGCGGGTGTCGACCGTCGTGTAGCGGGGCGTGGCGTTCCATTCCGCCTGGGCCCAGATCTGGAGGCGGCTGCGCGGGTCGATCAGCGAGCCGTCTTCGAGGGCGCGCGTCACGCCGCGCTCGAAGCGCGGCTCCATGAACCGCGCCACCGCCTCCGGCCCGCCGGCGAGGTAGATCGCCCCGACGAAGGCTTCGAAGACGTCGCACAGTAGCGCCGGTCGCTGCCGGCCGCCGGAAGCATCCTCACCCCGGCCCAGCAGGACGACCTCGCCGAGCCCCAGCTCGCGGGCGAACTCGGCCAGCTGCTCGGTGCGCACCAGCGATGAGCGCAGCCGGGTCAACTCTCCTTCGTCCAGCTCCGGGAAGCGCTGGTACAGCCAGGCGGCGGACGTCATGTCGAGGCAGGCATCGCCCAGGAACTCGAGGCGCTCGTTGTCCTCCAGTGCGTCGGGATGCTCGTTGACGTACGAGCGGTGGGTGAGCGCGCGCTGCAAGAGGGCCGGATCGACGAAGTCGACCCCGGCCTGACGCGCCAGCTGCTCCAGAGTCATCGTGTGTTCAGGTGAACTTGGGGGACGCCGGGAACCCAGCCGGGCTGCGTTCTCCGCGTTCCACCAGTTCCACCAGCCTCCTGCCGGGGGGATTGTAGCAGGTTCCGGAGCCCCTGGGGCTGTCGCAGGGCGAACAGGGATGGGGTGGGGGCCCAACCTATGCTTCGTAGGCGCGGAACGCGACCACCGAGTTGTGGCCGCCGAAGCCGAAGGCGTTGCTCAACGCCAGCCGCACCCTGTGGGGCCGGGCCTGGCGCGGGACGAAGTCGAGGTCGCACTCGGGATCCGGCGTCTCCAGGTGCGCCGTGGGAGGGATCACGCCGCTCCGGATCGCCTGGATGCAGAAGATCGCCTCCAGCGTCGGGGTGGCGCCCATCATGTGGCCGGTCATCGACTTCGTCGACGAGATCGGCACATCGTAGGCGCCCGCGCCGAAGACGGCCTTGATCGCCCGAGTCTCGGAGAGATCGTTGAGCACCGTTCCCGTGCCGTGGGCGTTGATGTAGTCGACCTCCTCCGGACCGGCGCCGGCCGAGGCCAGCGCCCGGCGAATGGCGAGCGCGCCCCCGGCGCCGTCGTCGCGCGGCGCGGTGACATGGAACGCGTCCGCCGAGGCGCCGTACCCGGCGATCTCCGCCAGGACGGCCGCGCCGCGCGCCTGCGCGTGCGCCTCGGTCTCGATCACCAGCACCGCCGCCCCCTCCCCCATGACCAGCCCGTCGCGGTTCTTGTCGAAGGGCGCCGGGGTCCGGTGGTAGTCGTCGTTGCGGTGCGAGAGCGCGCCGGTGCGGTCGAAGGCGGCGATGGCGATGCGCAGCAGGGTCGCCTCCGCCCCGCCGACGAGCGCGGCGTCGATCATCCCGGCCCGCAGCATCATCCAGCCGGCGCCGATGGCGTCGCTGCCCGAGGCGCAGGCCGAGGCCAGCGACAGGCTCGGCCCCATGGCGCCGACGTCCATCGACGTCAGACCGGCCGCGCCGTTGGCCATCATCATCGGAATCAGAAACGGGCTGACGCGCCGCGGCCCCTCGGCGTCGATTGCCTCGACGCCGCGCCAGATCGAACCGATCCCGCCGACCGCTGAGGCGATCATCACGCCGACCCGCTCGGCGTTCTCGGGCGTGATCGTCAGGCCGGATTGGGCCAGCGCCTGCTGGACGGCGGGGATCGCCAGAAGTTGAAAGCGGTCGCGCCGCCGCGCCTCCTTGGCGTCGACGTAGCGCGTCGGATCGAAATCCTTGACCTCGGCGGCGATGTGCACCGCCAGGTCGGACGAGTCGAAGAGCGTGATCGGCCCCACCCCGGACTCTCCCCGCAGGGCCCGCTGCCACGACTCCTCGACCGTCAACCCGAGGGGGTTGACGGTTCCCATCCCGGTCGCGACGACGCGCGGTGGTCCGTCAGGCACCGGACGACTCCTTGAGGGAAGCCGGCTCGCCCTTCAGCCCGGAGCCGGTGAGGACGGCGACGATCGGCTCCGGCAGGGCGGCGAGCGTCGCCTCCAGCGCGCCCCACACGACGGCCGACGTCGGTTCGACGAAGAAGCCGCGCCGCGCCAGCTCGATTTCGCCGCGCTCGATCGTCGGCTCGTCGACGGCGACGACCGTCCCACCGCTGCCCTCGACCGCCGCCAGGACGGCGTCGCCGCGCAACGGTTGCAGGATGCGGACTCCCTCGGCGCGCGTTGGCCCTTCGCGCACCCAGCCTAGCGCCGCCGAGCCGCCCTGGTGGACGGCCCACAGTGGCGCGCAGGCCGCGGCCTGGGCCGCGATCAGGCGCGGCCGCCGGTCGATCGCGCCTGCCGCCTGAAGCGCCTCGAAGCCGCGCGCCAGGCCGAGCAGCAACGTCCCGTGCCCGACGGGCACGACGACCGACCCGGGCGCGGCGCCGAGCTGCTCCGTCAACTCGAAGGCGATCGTCGCCAGCCCGGCCAGACCGAGCGGCAACCACGCGTGGCCGGCGTAGACCGCGCCGGCATCGGCCTCGCGTCGAGCCGCCTCGGCCACCGCCGAGCGCGGGCCGAGCTGGCGGACGACGGCCGCGCCGTAGGCGGCAATCTGCGCCCGCTTGCGCGGCGACGCGCCGTCGGGCACGAACACGCGCGCCCGAATTCCGCCTCGGGCGCAGTAGGCGGCGAACGACGCTCCGGCGTTGCCCGACGAGTCCTCGATCGCCTCGTCGACCCCGGCCGCCACGAGCGCGCTGATCAGCACCGCCGACCCGCGGTCCTTGAAGGAACCGGTCGGGTTGAGGTACTCGCACTTGAAATGCACCGCCCGGCCGTCGATCGTCGACGCCTGGAGCGGCGTCCCGCCCTCGCCCAGTCCGACCCAGCCGGCCCTCTCGGGCAGGGGAAACGAGGCGCGAAATCGCTCGATCCCTCCCCGGGCCGAGGCGGGCCCGGCCGGAGCGTAACGGATCGGCGCGTCCAGGTCGAAGACGCCGCCGCACGTCGGGCACCGGTAGGCCGGTCGGCCGGGAGGCGGCGTGCGCCCGCAATTCGTGCAGCGAAAGGGCCACACGAACGACGGCTCAGCGCTCATCCCCCCGCTCCCCCGGCGCCGGATGGTACGTGCCTTCGATCCACGTCTCGCCGTCGGGCCCGATCTCCTTCTTCCAGATCGGGACGATTTCCTTCAACCGGTCGATCCCGTAGCGCGCCGCTTCGAAGACGCCTCCGTCGCGGTGCGCCGAGGAACAGGCGATGATGACCGTCGGCGTGCCGGCCTCGAGCACGCCGATGCGTTGCACAATGGCGATGCCCTCGACCTGCGGCCACCGCTGGCGGATCTCCACGGCAACCTGCTGCAATTTGGACACGGCCATCGGGCCGTAGGCCTCGTACTCGAGACGCTCCGTCGTCCGCGGCGGATCGCCGGAGGTCTGCGCGCGCACCACGCCGGAGAAGACGCAGGCGGCGCCGGTCGTCGGGCGCACGATCGAAGCCAGGAGAGCGTTGAAATCGAGGGGCTCCTCGGTCACGCGGACGAGAGTCGGTCCGGGTTCTTCCGCCCCTCCGCTGACCGGAGGGAAGAGAGCCACCTCGTCCTGAGGGTGCAGCGGCTGATCAGGAAAGGCGAACTCGCGGTTGACCGAGGCGATGGTCGTCGGCAGCGCCTCCTCCAGGACGGGATGGGTGCGCGCCACCAGACGCTTGAGGTCGGCGACGGTCGCCGGCTCGTCGAGCTCGAACGTCTCTTCGGCGAAGCCGAGCCGCTGGCGCAGGCTGGCGAAGTACAGGACCCGGATCTGCAAGCGCTACTCCGTCAGGACCACGTCGCCGCTGCGCCCGCCGTGCTTCTCGAGCAAGCGTACCTCGCTGATGCGCGCCCCGCGCTCGACCGACTTGACCATGTCGTAGACCGTGAGGGCGGCGACGGCGGCGGCGGTCAGGGCTTCCATCTCGACTCCGGTCGAGGCGGTGGTCCTGACCGTGGCGGTCAGGACGGCGGCCGGGGGCGACTCCCGAAACTCGCACGACACCTCGACGTGGTCGAGCGGCAGCGGATGACACAACGGGATCAGATCGGGCGTGCGCTTGGCAGCCATGACGCCGGCCAGCTCGGCGACGGCGCGCACGTCGCCCTTGGGCAGGTCGCCGGCCCGCAGCGCGGCGAGTGTCGAAGGCGAAACGGTGACGATGGCACGCGCCCTGGCCCAGCGCTCGCTCGGCGCCTTTCCCCCGACGTCGACCATGCGCGCACGCCCCGACTCGTCGAGGTGGGTCAGCTTCTCCGCGGCCACATGCAGGATTATAAGGGACGGGCGGTCCGTCGCCTTGACACCTTCAGTCGACCGCTTATAATCCCTCGTTGCCTGCCGGTACGGCAGGCCGATTCTTGGAAAGGAAGTCCGCATGCCGCCGCTGCCCAAGCGCAAACATTCCAAAGGACGGCGCGACCGCCGCCGGGCGCACGACGCGCTCACTCCGCCGCATCTGATCACCTGCACGAACTGCGGCGAGAAGCATCTCCCGCACCATGTCTGCCCGCACTGCGGCCACTACCACGGCCGCGAGGTCTTCGAAGTCAAGAAGAAGGAGTAGGCTCGGTCCGCCGCGGGCATGGCCTACGATCTGAGCCGAACGGCGTTCGTTTTCCCCGGCCAAGGATCACAGAAGGTCGGCATGGGCCAGGAGCTCGCCCGGGCGGATCCCTCCGCCCGGGTTGTCTTCCAGGAGGCCGACGACATCCTCGGCCTCCCCCTGTCGCGGTTGTGCTGGGAAGGCCCGGCCGAAGAGCTCAACGACACGGCCATCACGCAGCCGGCGCTGCTGACGCACTCGGTGGCGGTGTTGCGCGCGCTCGAGGCGCGGCACCCGGGCCTGAAGCCGTCGATCGCCGCCGGGCACTCCCTGGGCGAATTCAGCGCGCTGGTCTCGGCCGGCGCGCTCGACTTCGCCTCGGCGCTGCGTCTGGTGCGCGAGCGCGGCCGCCTGATGAAGGAAGCCGGCGAGCGCAGCCCGGGTGGGATGGCGGCCATCCTCGGCCTCGAGGTCGAGACGGTCGATCAGGTCTGCCGACAGGTCGAGAGCAAGACCGGACAGGTGGTTCAGGTCGCCAACGACAACTGCCCCGGCCAGACAGTCATCTCCGGGCACGAACAGGCGCTGACGGCGGCGATGCAGCGGCTGACGGCCTCCGGGGCCAAACGCGCCATCCGCCTGGCGGTCAGCATCGCCGCCCACTCGGCGCTGATGTCGCCGGCGGCGGAAGCCTTCGCCGAGGTCGTCGACGGCGCCCCGATCCGCGACGCCCTGCTGCGGATCGTCGGCAACGTCGCGGCCGGGATCCTCCGTTCGGCGGCCGAGATCCGCGCCGACCTGAAAGCCCAGCTCACGTCGCGCGTCCGCTGGACCGAGTCGGTGCGGCACATCCTGGCCGCCGGCGCCGATACCTTCGCCGAGGTCGGCACGGGCGACGTGCTGATCGGCCTGATCCGGCGCATCGACCGCGCCCCGGCGCTGGTCGCCCTCGATTCGCCTTCGTCGCTCGACGCCTTTCTGGCCTGACCCATTCCATGCGCAAGCTCGTGCTGGCCGTCGTCCTGGTCCTCAGCCTCGGCTTCGTCGTCACGCGCCTGTCGGACCTGGAGCAGATCACGCAGACGTTCCGGCGCGGTATTCCCGCCTGGCTGGCGCTGGCGGCGTTGGTGCACGCCGTCTCGGTGCTCAACAACGGCGTGACGATCCGATCGATCTACCGGCTGCTCGGGCTGAACGAGGGTCTCGGCCGGCTGAGCATGCTGTGGTGCTCGTCGGTCTTCTTCACGACCGTCACCACCAGCGGCGGCTGGGGCGGGATGGCGGTTTTTGTCAGCGACGGCCGCCAGCGCGGCCTATCGGGCGCCCGGGTGGCGGTCGCCACGGCGCTGTACTTCCTGTATGACTTCGTCTCGGCGCTGATGGTCGTCGGCCTCGGGCTGATCGTTCTCGTCCGCCGCAACCGGCTCGACATGGGCGAGATCGCCGCCACGGCGATCCTCGCCGCGTACGCGGCCGCGCTGGCGGTTTTCCTGCGCCTGGCCTGGCGAGCGCCGGACCGTCTGGGGGCGGTGCTGGCGGGCGGCGGCGCGCTCGTCAACCGGATTCTGCGGCCGTTCCTGCGTCGGGACTATCTCCAGGTCGAACGTGCCCACGTGCTGGCGCACGACATCGGCGCCGGGTTGCACGACGTCCGCCGGCAGCCGGCTGGCCTTCTGCTGCCCATCGCCCTGTCGCTGAGCCACAAGGCGCTGACGATCGCCGTCTTGTTCCTGTGCTTCCTGGCCTTCGGGCAGGCGTTCTCCGTCGGGACGCTCGTCGCCGGCTACAGCCTTGGCTACATCTTCACCGTCGTGACGCCGACGCCGGCCGGGATCGGGTTCGTCGAGGGGATTCTGACGCTGACGCTGACCGGGTTCGGGATTCCGGTGGCGTCGGCGGCGGTCATCACCTTCGCCTATCGCGGGCTCACGCTCTGGCTGACGCTGTTGTACGGGATGATCGGCTTCCGCTGGGTGGGCCTCGGCCCGTCACCGAAGTCCGTGGACGTCAACATCCCCACGGCGCCGGTGCCGGTGGTCCAGCCGAAGAAGCGATAGCCCCCGCCGTGGCGTTCCCCCGCTCGCCCTGAGCCCGTCGAAGGGGCCCTGAGCCCGTCGAAGGGGCTCTGAGCCAGTCGAAGGGCGGGTCAGGGTGAAGGCGCCCCGAACAGGCGCGCCAGCTCGGCGGCCCCCTCGTGATCGACGACAGCCAGCACCTCGTCCCCCTCCTCCATCGTCGTCACGCCGCGCGGGACGACGATCTGCCCCCGGCGGATGATGGCGGCGATGACGCAGTTGTCCGGCAGCGGCAGGTCCTTGATGGCGACACCGAGCGCCAGCGCGCCACGCGGGATCTTCTCCTCGACCAGCGAGTAGCGGCCGCGCCGAATCTTGAGCAGGGTCATCATGTCGCCGAGGGACATCTCCTCTTCGATCAGGCTCGACATGACCTCGGCGGCGTTGAGCGCCACGTCGACCCCGAAGGCCTGGTTGAACAGCCACGCCGCCGATGGGTTGTTGACCCGGGCGATGATGCGCGGCACCTCGAACCGGCTGCGGGCGAAGAAGCACAACGCCAGGTTGTCGGCGTCGTCGGGCGTGCAGGCCGCCAGCACCTGCGCCCGACGCACGCCGGCCGCCTCCAGCACCGCCGGGTCGGTGGCGTCGCCTTCGTGGATGACCTCCGTCGGCAACTCGCGATGGATGCGCGCCAGGATGTCGCGCCGGTGCTCGATGACTCGCACGTGGTGGCTCTGCTCGACGAGCAGCGCCGCCAGCTGGGTTCCGGTCCGCCCGCCGCCGGCGATGACGACGTTCATCTCAGCCCTCCCCCGGTCGGCCCAGGCGGGCGCGCAGGGCTTCGATCCCGTCCAGCGTGGCGCTGAGGTGCAGCACGTCGCCGGCCTCGAGCGGGTCGTCCGCCTCGGGCAAGTGCGCCCGCCCGGCGCGCGTCAGCGCCACGACGCGGCAGTGGTCGCGCAACAACTCGCCAAGAAGCCGCCCCGCCCAGGCCGGCGGGACGGTCAGCTCGTAGACCTCGACCTCGCCGTTGCCGGCCGAGAACACGGTGCGGATCTCGCCGTGGTAGAGCAGTTCCTCCACCCGTTGCGCGCCCCAGCTCGTCGAGCTGATGACCTGCAACCCGAAGGCCTCGAACAGCGGCCGGCGGCGCGGGTCGTAGTTGCGGGCGACGACGTTGGGGACGCGGAAGATGGCGCGCGCGGCGTGAGCCACGACGGCGTTCAGGCTGTCGGAGTTGGTCACCGCCGCCAGCCCGTCGGCCGCCTCGATCCCGGCGCGCCGCAGCACGTTCCGGTTGAGCACCTCGCCTTCGATCGTTCGGCCGCGGAACTCGGGCCCGAGATTGCGGAACGCCTCGGGCCGCTGGTCGACGACCGACACCTCGTGGCCCTTGCGGAACAGACGATTGGCGAGCTCCGCCCCGACGCGACCACAACCGATGACGACGTACTTCATGCCGGCCTTCCCTTCGCCGTCGCCGCCCCATCGCCGGCGGCACGCTCGACCTGATACGGTACGTCGGTGATGACGATCCCCGGCTGGAACATCAGCGCCATCCGCAGCCAGAGCGCCGTCTGCGTGTGCAGCAGGTTGGTCCACCAGCGATCGGGCACGAACTGCGGGACGACGATGGTGATCGTCTCGCCCGGCTGACGGTTCGCCGCCACCTCCTGGATGTAACGCAGCAACGGCTCGAGCAGCAGCCGGTACGGCGACTCGAGCATCACCAGGCGCACGCCGTCGCCCCACACTTCCCATTTCTGCCGCACGCGCTCGGCTTCGGCGGTATCGGTCGAAACGTGGACGGCGGTGACGTCGTCGGACAGGCTGCGGGCATAGCGCAGCGCCGCCAGCGTTCCGCGGTGCACGCCGCTCACCGGCAGCAGCACCCGGTGACGGGTGACCTGGGGCGGCGGGCCGTAGTCCTCGAGCGACAGATTCTGCGCCAGGATCCGGTAGTGGCGGTGGATGGCGCAGAAGATGACGACCAGCGTCGGCAGGACGACCACGATGATCCACGCCCCCTGGGCGAACTTGGTGTAGGCGAAGACCAGCATGACGACGAACGTGCACACCGCGCCAAAGCCGTTGATCGCCAGCTTCGGGCGCCAGCCGCCTTCGCGACGCACAATCGAGCCGCGCTCCTGACGCTCTTCGCCCGGCCGCAGATGCCCGATCTTCCACCAGCGGCGCGCCATGCCGGCCTGCGACAGCGTGAAGGACAGGAAGACCCCGATGGCGTAGAGCGGGATCAGTTGCGTCACGCTCGCCTGAAAGACGACGATCAGCAGCGACGCCAGCAGGGCCAGCGCCACGATGCCGCGCGAGTACACCAGGCGCGAGCCGCGGTAGGTCAGCTGGCGAGGGAGGAATCCGTCGGCGGCGGCCAGCGCGCTGAGCCGCGGGAAGTCGGCGAACGAGGTGTTGGCGGCCATGATCAGGATGACCGTCGTCGCCGAGATGACCATCAGGTACAGTGGCCCGCGGCCGTCGTAGATGACCCGAGCGAGTTGCGAGACGACGGTTTCCGTCTCCGAAGGCACGGCGCCGATGCGAACCGCCAGGAACGTGATGCCGAGGAAGAGCGAGCCCAGGATGGTCGACATCCAGATCAGCGTCACTCCGGCGTTGTGGCTGCGCGGTTCCTTGAAGGCAGGGATGCCGTTCGAAATCGCTTCGACGCCCGTCAGCGCCGTCGTGCCATTGGCGAAGGCGTGCAGCAGCAGGAAAGGCGTGACGAAAGCGACGGGTTCGAGAGCATGGAGCGGAGGCGGATCGACGACCGACCCGAGGCTGCCGGTGAAGTAGCGGACCAGGCCAATGCCCACCGTCAAGACCATCGAGAAGAGGAAGAAATACGTTGGAATGGCGAAGGCTCGACCTGACTCCCGCACGCCGCGCAGGTTGACCAGCATGACGAAGAGCACCAGCCCGACCGCCAGCGGGACCCGGTACGGGGACAGGCCCGGTACGGCGGACACGATCTGGGCCACGCCCGAGGAGATCGAGACGGCCACCGTCAGGATGTAATCGGTCAGCAGCGCCGCGCCGGCCGTCTGAGCCGGCAACTCGCCCAGATTGTCGCGGGCGACGATGTAGGCTCCGCCGCCACCGGGGTAGGCATGGATCGTCTGCTCGTACGAGATGGTGACGATCGCCAGGAGCGCCACGATCGCCACGGCGATCGGCAGCGCGTACCCGAAGGCGATCGCCCCAGCCGCCGCCAGCACGACCAGGATCTCCTGTGTGGCATAGGCGGTCGAAGAGAGCGCGTCGGAGGCGAACACCGCCAGACCGATCGTGCGCCCGATCGTCTGGTGCGGCGCGTCCGCCGTCTGGAGCGGCCGTCCGATGAGCCAGGTCAGCCAGGAACGCGAAGGCGGGGAGTCGAAGGTGCGGCGCAGGACGGTCGCGCCGCCTCCGTTGTCGAGCGTCGGCATGGTCTCGTCGATCTACGACGTCGCGGGTCGGCCGCGACGCGGCGAAGCATCGTACGCCCCGCGCCGGCGCCTGTCAAGCACAGGGGCTTTGCCGGGAGGGCGATGCGTGCGCGGCCTTCCCGCATTCGTCCGCGCCCGCCGCCTCGCATTCACGGCACCTGGCGAGCCGGGGCAGCCCGCAGGCTGCAGGCAGGCCCGCGAACGGGAATGCTAGAATCCCTCCCGGCCTCCGGGCCACAGGATTCTGTGTCCGACCTGCCCGGGTCGTCCGCCTCTCCCATTCTGATACTGACCAGCCTGGCCATCCTGCTCGGCGCCGCCCTCTCGCGCCGGGCCGCCCGGCCCTCGGCGGCCGCCGACCGCTGGGCGGTCGCCTCCGGCGCCCTCCTGGTGCTGAGCACGATGCGCGTGGCGGCCGGCCCGCTCCTCGAAACCTCGCGCCTCGTCCCTCTGCTCGACCGGCTGTTCGGCGTCTTCCTGCCGGCCGGCATCGCGTGGGCGTCGATCGAATCTCCCGGCCATGGCGTCTCACGCGCCGTCGCGGCGTCGCTCGGGGCCTCCGGTCTGCTCTTCGCCGCCAGCGCGGCCGGCGCCTCGGAGGCGGCGCGCTTCAACGCCTCGCCTTTCGACTTGGTGTGGTCACTGTGGGGCGTGACCGTCAGCACGATCGTCCTGGCGGTGATGGTCGCGCGACGTCCGCCAGTGTGGGCCGTCTTCGGCTCCAGTCTGCTGGTGCTCGCCGCGGGTCACCTCGGCCACATCGCGTTTGCGCCGCCCAATTCGGCCGAGGCGCCCTACATCTTGCTCGCCTCGGCCGTCGCCACGCCGATGTGTACCCTCGGCGCGGTGGGGCTGCTGGTGCGCCAGGCGCCCGTCGAGCGGCCGGCGCCGCGGCCGACGGCCGACGGCCTCGTCGTACGCCGCGCCCTGCAGGCCACAGTCGGCGCGGCGGCGGCCTCCACCGCCGACGAGTTCGCCGCGGCGCTGACCCAGGCCCTCGGATCGGTCCTGCGGGGCGAGATCACCCTCATGCTGACTCCGCCGCGGCCCGATGGCGGCCTGTCGATCGCCGCGGGCTACAGCCTGATCCGCGATCGCGGCATCCCCGCCGCGCCGCTCGACACGCGCGCCTGCCCGGTGTTCGCGCAGGCGATGCGCATGGCGCGCTCGGTCTACCTGCCGGCCGACACCCGCTCACCCGACGCCGCCACCGTGCTGCGCGCCATCGGGCTGGCCGGCAAGTCGCCGGCGCTCCTCGTCCCCTTGCCGTTCGAGGGCCGGGTGGTCGGGGGCATTCTCCTGCTCTCGCCGCACGCGCAGCAGGAATGGACGGCCGACATCCGCGAAGCCATGGAACGGGCCTCGCCGGCGATCGGCGAACGGCTCGGTCGCCTGGCCATGACCGCCCCGACCGAGAGCGTGCCTCGGGCCGAGCTCCAGGCAGCGCAGCGACACGTCGCCGACCTCGAATCGCGCCTCTCCCGCCGCGCGGCGGATGCCGATCCGGTCGGCACCGACGACCTGCGCGCCCAGCTCGACGAGTCGCGTCGCGCCATCGAGATCCTCGAGGCGGAGATCGACCGCCTGCGGCCGCCCGCCGCCATGCCGCCTCGCCTTGACGAAGGCGCGCAACGGCTGCGGGCCGAGCTGGCTCTCGCCCTCGAGGCACTGGCCGAGGCCCGCGCCGCCTCGCACGCGCCCGCCTCCGATCCTGCGGCATCGGCCGCCCGCGACGGACCGGGCGCGGTCCTGTACGAGGTGCGGCAGCCGCTGACGACGATCGCCGGCTACACCGACCTGCTGCTCGGCGAGTCCATCGGCCTGCTCGGCGCCACCCAGCGACGGTTCCTCGAACGCATCCGGGCCGCCGTGCGGCGCATGGACGAGGAGCTGGCGGCCCTGGCCGCCGCCGTCCGGCGCGGCCACACGGATTCGGCCGCCGCGGAGCCGTCGGACTTCGGGCCGCTGGTCGAGCAGGCCCTCGAGTCGATACATGCCGACCTGCGCGCCAAGAGCCTCTCCGTTCGTCTGGACCTGCCGCCCGGGCGCACGCCGGTCTCCGGCGACCCGACGGTCATCCGTACGATCGTCGCCCGTCTGCTGACGAACGCCGCCGGCACCAGCCCGGCCGGCCGCGAGATTCTCCTCAGCGTCCTGCGGGACCACGCCCAGGGCGTCGTCGTCCTGACCGTGTCGGATGCCGGCCCGGGGATCGCGCCGGAAGACCGGTCGCGCCTCTTCGGCGAGGAAGCCTCGCCCGAGCCGGTCCGCGGGCTGGGCCTCGACGCCGCGGTCCTGGCGACGGTGCGCGCGCTGGCGGAGTCGGTCGGCGGGCGCGTGTGGGTCGAGAGCCCTCCCACCGGCGGCATGACATTCTCCGTCCTCCTGCCCGCCGGATAGCCCTCCCAACGAATCGGTTGCCTCATCCCTGCCGACCTTGTTCGTCGCAGCGCGGGAACTCGCGTCTCCCGGACGGCGTCTACGCGCAAGGCCGCTGGTACAATGACCGGCCGCAGACCATGAACCGCCGCGCAACGCTTCTGCCGCTGGCCTCCCTCGTGCTCGCCTCCCTGGCGTGCACCAGCGCGCTGACCGGATTGATCCCGGGCGCGGCCCAGGCCCACGGTCCGCTGGTGACGGCCAACCCGTTCGCCACGGCCACCGGCACTCCCTTTCCCCCGCTGCCGCCGACGGCCACGCCGCCGCCGACCGCCACCGCCACCGCCACGCCTCTGGCGACGCCGACGGCCGACGTTCCGTGGGGCTACTACCCGGCGCCGATCGAACCTTCGGCGATCGAGATCCCGCGCGAAGCCCCGCTCATCCCCTTCGCCGACGATGTCGTCAACCTCGCCCTCCTCGGCTCCGACGAGCGGCCCTACACCCGCGGCCACCGCACCGACGCGGTCATGATCGCCTCGCTCGACCCGACGCGCGGCACGGTGACCCTGCTCTCGATCCCGCGCGACCTGTACGTCTTCATCCCCGGCTGGCGCGTCGACCGCATCAACATCGCCGACGGCCGCGGCGGCCCGGAACTGGTGAAGCAGACCCTGCTCTACAACTTCGGCATCCCGATCGACTTCTGGGTGCGGATGAACTTCGGCGGCTTCCGCTCCCTGATCGACAGCCTGGGCGGCGTCGACGTCACCATCGGCCGCGCCTACGCCGACGAGTGCGGCGGGTCCTGGATGGTCTTTCCGGTCGGCGTCCAGCACATGAACGGCTTCACCGCCCTGTGCTACGCGCGCATGCGCAAGGCCGGCAGCGACTTCGACCGGCTGCGCCGCCAGCAGGAGCTGGTGCTGGCGATCTTCGACAAGGCGGTCAGCCTCGACGGTCTGTCGCGCCTCCCCGGGCTGTACGACCAGTACATCTCGCTCGTCGCGACCGACGCCGGCCTGTCCGACCTGTTGCCGCTCGTTCCGCTCGGCTCGCAGGTCGCCACCGACCGCTCGCGCATTCGCCGCTTCTCGATCGACTCGACAATGGCCACCGGCTGGCGCGTGCCCTCGAGCGGCGCCGCCGTCCAGCTTCCAAACCATGAGGCCATCCAGGCGATGCTGGCTGTCGCCTTCCCGCGATGACGTCCGTCTCCCAGGTGAAGCGGCGCACGCCATCCTCGCCCGGGTGAGGGACGGCACGTGACGCTCGACCGCCGCGTGGTCGCGGCCACGCCGCTCCTCATCCTCGCCTGCTCGCTCATCGGCGATGCTGCCGGGACGGCGTTGCCCTCCCCGCCCCCGCCATCCCTCACCCCGTCGGCCGCCTCCGCCACGCCGATCGTTCGAACGCCGTTCGTCCCGCTCGCTCCGACGACGACCCCCGTGCCTCCGGCCGCCACGGCCGACTCCGCCGCCTGGCCGCCGCCTTTCACCTTTGGCGGCGCGCCCACTCCCCCCGTCGCCATTCCTCCACCGGCCGCCCCGCTGACCTTCCCCGAGGACACGCTCAACGTCCTGCTCCTCGGCTCCGACCGGCGCAGCGGCATCGGTTTCCGCACCGACACCATCGTCATCGTCTCGATTCAGCCCTCGGTCGGGCTGGTGGCGCTGGTCTCGGTGCCGCGCGATCTGTACGTCTTCCTCCCCGGCTACACCGTCAGCCGAATCAACACCGCCTGGATCTACGGCGAGACGCTGGGCGTGCCCGGCGGCGGACCGCAGCTGTTGTTCGACACGGTGCGCTACAACCTGGGAGTCCCGATTCACCGCTACGTGCTGGTCGAGATGGAGGGCTTCCGCCAGATCGTCGACCTGCTGGGCGGGATCGACGTGCGCGTGGCTTGCGACTACACCGACTGGCGGCTGCGCCAGCCGGACCTTCCGCAACAACTCGTAAGCAGCTGGGCGCTCTACACCGTGCCGCGCGGCGTGGTCCACATGGACGGCGACTTCGCCCTGTGGTATGCCCGCTCCCGGGCGCGCTCGTCGGACTTCGACCGGGCGCGCCGGCAGCAGGAGGTCCTGCGGGCCCTGTACCGAGCCGGGCTGCGCCCCGAAGTGCTGACGCGCCTTCCGGAACTCTACCGGACGGCGCAGACCAGCCTGCGGACGACCGCCAGCCTCGAGGACGCGCTCGCCCTGACGCCGTTCGCCACCCGGCTCGAGCCGCCCCGCATCCGCAGCCGCTTCATCGGGCGCGACCAGGTGCAGACCTTTCGCGTCCCAGTCACCAACGCGTATGTGCTCCTGCCGAGGGCCGACGCCGTGCGTGCGCTGCTGATGGAGGCCTTCGCTCCGCCGCCGGAAGCCGAATCGGCACCGGTGCGCGTGGATGTCGTCGCCGGCTCGCGACGCGACATGGCCGAACTGGCCCAGGAACGACTGCTGTACGCCGGGTTCGATGCCGTGATCGTCGAGGGCCCGCCCTCGCCGGACGGGGCGACGCACCTCCTCGACGACGGGACGGCGCCGCCCGAGGTGCGCGCCCGCCTCGAGGCCGTGCTCGGGCTGTCGCCGGAGCCGATGGCAGCCCGGGCCGACGGGGCACCGTTCCGGCTCCTCGTCGGCGAGGGCTTCGACCCGTGCTTCGACTCCACGCACCTGCCATGACGACCCTTCGGCCATCCCGGTTTGACAGCCATCGGGTTTCCCCCTAGCATTCCGCCCCGGGCCTCCGCATGCCGGACACACCGCTCGACGATCTTCCGCTGTTCTCCGAGACCGCCCTGGCGCCCCGCGCCTCGTCTCCGCCGCGCGTGCGCGGCGACACCGGCCTGGCGGCGGCGATCGTCGCGTGGGGCGAGGCGCTGGCGTCGGCCGGCCGGTCGGACCACACGGTGCGGGCCTTCACCGCAGACCTGCGCCTGGTAGCCGAACATCTCGGAGCGGGCATGTCGGTGGCGGCGATCGGCACGCACGACCTGAAGAACTTCCTCGAGTGGATGCTGCACCGACGCGGCGTGCCGTGCAGTCCCAAGACCTACGCCCGGCGCGTGACGTCGGTCAAGGCTTTCTTCCGCTGGCTGCACGACTCCGGCGCGATCGCGACGGATCCGGCGACGCCGATCGCGCAGCACACGGTGCTCAGCCCCCTGCCCCAGGTGCTCGACGACGAGGAGTTCGAGGCCGTCGTCGAGCGCGCCGAGGCGCTGCGCCGCGGGCCTTCGCCCGACGCGCGGCCGTTCACCCTGGCGCACCTGCTGCTGCACACGGGGATCAAGAAGGGCGAGTGTCTGGCGATCCACCTGAACCACGTCGACCTGCGCGGCGTCGACGGGCCGATGCTCTTCGTTCGCTACGCCGAGGCCAACAAGCGCTACAAGGAGCGCCGGTTGCCGCTCGAGCCGGCCTGGGTGGCGGCCTTCGAGGAGTACCGCCGCCAGTACGCGCCGACCGGCCGCCTCTTCCCGTGGTCGCCGCGCCGGCTGGAATATGTGCTCGAGGACCTGGGGAACCTGGCGGGCCTGGAAAAGCACCTGTCCTTCGACATGTGCCGCTGGACGTTCGCCCTGCGCCTGTTCCGCGCCGGCACCGACCCCGACCGCATCCGTCAGCGCATGGGGCTGTCGAAGATTCAGTGGCGGGAAGTGGGCGCCAAGCTCGAGGCGCTTGCGTAGGCCACCCCCACTCCCCTCCCTCCCCCGTTCGCCCTTCGCCGGAGCTCCGGGCGACGAGGGAGGCTCAGGCTGGGGGTTCTAGCGTGTCCTATACCGCATGGCTGTTCACACTTTAGCGCCTCCTGGCCTTGTCAGTTGTGCCCATGTTGACGAGGAAGATCTCCGCGGGGGTGCGGCCGCGGGTGCGGTAGCCATGGTGCGGCCGGCGATGG
>Ga0209172_10001391_pt1 | contig 51926 bp, 52 predicted proteins | sample LarsenN4metaG_FD_184113 | JGI IMG/M metagenome (GOLD analysis project Ga0209172, IMG submission 184113) | Hot spring sediment bacterial and archeal communities from British Columbia, Canada, to study Microbial Dark Matter (Phase II) - Larsen... ...
TTGCCGGTCACGAGCAAGACGCCGCAGCCGCCGGTGCTGCCCATGTCCACGTCGCCGTCAAACACGGTGACCTTGGGCAGGTTGACCCCGGCGGTGCAGGTGCCGAAGTTGGCCGCTGGCATGGCAACCGCGTCGTTGCCGGCGTTGCCGTCGGTCTGCGGCGGGGTGTCCACCGCCGAAAAAGTCTGGTCGGCCAGGGCCTTGATGGAATTGATCATAAAATCCAGGCCGCTCGTAGTGGCCAGGGGGCCCGCCGTGGCGGTGATATCGCCGGTGCCGGTGCCGCTGGTGCCGTCGTTGCCCGTCCAGTTGGCGGTGCGCATGGTGTTCGCCAGCTCGTTGCCGCAGTCGGTGCAGGCATCGGGATCGGTGCAGCCGATGGCGGGGCCGCCTTCGCCCGGGGGCGCGCCCGGGGCCTGGTCCTGCCCGTGGGAGTCGAGGGCGTTGCTGGGGCCGAAGTTCACCGGCGAGTCGCAGCCGCTGGGCATGGCCGCCGGGTCGCAGGCCTGGTCGTAGCCGCAGGCCGAGCCGGAGCCGATCAAGCTGATGGCCGCCGGGAAGCCCAGGTTCACGAAGGGGGCGCTGACGTCGTATTGCACCAGGCGGGTAGCCCCGGTCGAGGCCTGGCGGGCCATCGCGGTGACGCGATAAACGGGCCGGCCCACCCGCTCTTTGGTCTCCACCACGCCGTCGAGGTCTTGGTCGAGCGCGGATTCCGGCACGCCGTCGCCGTCGCGGTCGACCAGCGTGCCCGGCGGGCCGTCCAGGATGTTCATCCGGTTGGTGACCGAGTCCCAGGTGACGGGGATGGCGTTGTCGAGCACGCCGTCGCCGTTGATGTCGCGGTTGGCCGCCTGCTCGGTGAGAATGGTGACGCGCACCCACTTGTACTGCATCTCGGGCAGGGTCACCAGCCCGGACAACGGAAGCATGTCGGAAGCCAGCGGAGTGGCGGGGGGCGGGGTGGGGTTGACCACGGTGGCGGCGGCCAGCGCTCCGGCGCCCCACTCGCGGTCGTACTCCCAATCGTAGAAGGGGCTGGCGGGGTTGCGAATGACCGCCAAGTTGATGGCTTCGCCCCCCGCCGGGTTGACGATGTAGAGGACCTCACCCACCGCGTCGGGGAAGGTGATGCTGAAGGTGGCGCCGCCGAGGAAGCTGGGGTCGCCGGTGGAGAGCCGCGCCCGGCCCTCCTCCAGGCCGCCGCGGGCGGCGTTGAAGACGCGGGTTTGGCTGCGCTGGTAGCCCACCAGGGTGCTTTCCGTCGCGGTCATGTAGAGCAGAGAGGCGGCCACGGCGCTGATGAGCAACAAGGCCACCAGGGCCAGCAGCAGAACAATGCCCCGCTCGGCGGAGCCTTTCGATTGAGTGCGCATGGTTGGTTCCTTTTCCGCCCTCTCTATTGCGGAGGATTCAACGGCTGGGCCACGCTCTGCAAGGTCAGGGCGCGGATCTGGCGGGTCTGCAAGTCCCGGCTGTAGGCGCGCGCCCGCAGGACGATGTACACCTCGTCGATGTTCTCCGGCGTGCAGGTGGTGGCGCCGCCGGCGCAGCGGTAGCGGAAGACCGCTTCATTGGGGTCGCCCCCGTAGAGGGCCGGGTCGTTCAAGACGTTGTCCACGAAGGGCACGCCGGCCGCCACCGGGTTCCCGCCCACGCAGGTGAGCGGCGTCCAAGGCGGACCGACGCAGGTCTTGGCGGTTACCGCGCGGTAGAGGGTGCGCGTAACCGGATCCGCGCCGCCGCCCGCCGGGGGCGACACCAGGGGGTTCCCGGCCAGGTCCACCCGGTAGTAAACCCATTCCACCTGCGCGGGCGTAGCGGCGTTTTCCGGGTCGAGGTCGGCTTCGAGGATGAGCTCAAAGGGCCCCGGGATGTCGCAGGTGCTCAAGGCCGGGTTGGCCGTATCCACGAGGCAGGTCTGGTCAATCGCGCCGAAGCGCATGCCCACAAAGGGCACCGCCACGCTGTTCGAGGGAATGCCGCCGGCCACCGTCCACAGGCTGGGAGGAGTCTGGGGGACGGTGTCATAGGCGTTCATAGCCGGGTAGCCGGCGCGGTGGATGTCGCGGGTGATCTGCTCGAGGCCGGCGCGGGCGCCCTGGAGCGAATCCAGGAACTGCTGCTCGGAGCGGTAGCGGATCTGCGCGGTGTTCAGCAGGCCGAAGACGGCGCCGGTGACAACGAGGAAGATGACCAGCACCACCATCAATTCGATCAGGGAGAAGCCCGAGTCAGCCCGGCGGACGCGCATCGTTTGCTCCTAGCGACCTACCACGGTCTGCAGGTCGGTGACGGTCAAGCCCTGCCCGGCGGTGCCGGAGCGGGCGCCGACGATGAACACCTTGCGCATGGCGGCGCCGCCGGCGTGCCAGGTGATGACCCGCCAGCGCAGCTCCACCACCTGGTTGGTGCCGGTCACCGGGTTCCATACCCAGTTCTTCTTCAAGCCGTAGTCCACCGTGCCGTTGGGGTTGCAGTTGGCGGGGGAAGCGATGGTGAAGTCAATCTGGCCGGCCGCACCCACCGGGCAGCCGTCCTGGGTGGTGACGCTGGCGCCGAGGGTCGTGTCCTGGCGGCCGAGGAGGATCAGGTCGCCGTCCGAGTCGCAGAAATAGTAGGTGTTGGCCGGGGCGGCCCCGCAGGCGCCGCTCATCGAGTCCATCGGCTGCGCCGCCATTTGCTCCAGCAGCCGCTGGGCGGCGATCAGCGCCGTCGAATCGTTGCGGTTGCGGAAGTTGGTGTCAATCGCCATGGGCACGAGCCGGGCGACCGCGACGATGCCGAACAGCAGAATCGCGATGGCGATGAGCAGCTCGATCATGGTGAAGCCCGCCGCCCCGCGGGCGTGGAAACCCAGGCGTTGATTCATGATGGTTGTCCTCACCGCATCTGCTGCCAGCCCCAGGGGGGGGCCATACTGTATTTCCACGCCTTGACGTTACCCGCCGGCGTCACCGTCACGACGTAGTAGTCGCCCCAGTCCGGCCAGGTGTAGAGATAAACGGAGGGGATGTTGCTGGCGAGCTGCCAGCTGCCGCCCGACTGCTCAAGCGCCGTGCCGTCGGGGCCGAAAGTGAGCGTCGTGCCGAGCATCGTGTTGGTGTAGTCGGGCCAGCTCACCCAGTAGGGTCCGAAGCTCCACTCGTAAATCCACAGGTTGGGAGGCATCTGGGCGCGGGGTTCGCCGGCGTCGAGCGTGCCGTTCATGTTGAAGTCAATCCCGAGCTCCGCGCCGCGGGCGCCCGAGGGCGCCTGGTAGGCGGTGGCGATGCGCTGGTTGCGCCGCATGGCTTCGTAGCGCGTCCGCTTGAGGATATCGGCGATTTGCCGGGTGGACGATTCCAGGCGGTAGCGCCGGATGGCGCGCATCAAGGAAGGCGAGGCCATGGCCCCGAGAATCAGGAGGATGGCCACCACCGCCATCATCTCCAGCAAGCTGAAACCCCGTTCGCCGCGTCTCCGCATGGTTGACCTCCCGAGCCAAGCCGCCCCGGGCGAGAGAGTGCCGCCAGTGTGGCGGCTCACCCCGGGCAATGTCAACAGTACTCTGGTACTAGGAGTCCTACCGGCCCGCCGCCCCGCTCCCGACCTGGCTCGACTTTGGTAGCGCCACCGGGAATCGAACCCGGATCTGCAGCTTGAAAGACTGCCGTGCTAGCCGTTGCACCATGGCGCCCCGGTTGGTTCTATTATCGGGGAAGTCGGCCTCGGGGTCAAACTAAGCTGCTAGGCGCGCCGGAGGTAGTCAGGGAACGAAAATCGAAACTCGAAAAGCCGAAAACCGCTACGGTAAACTTGCCTTGCTGATTGCTTTTCCGAGTTTCGAGTTTCGAGTTTTGGTTTTCGATTTTCGTCCTGCTAGCCGCCGCGGGCGTCCTTCCATTCTTCCAGCCAGGCCATTTGGATGGCCTCGAGCTTGCCCTCGTTCGACCCCTTGGGGTCGTCGGCGAAGCCCTCGAGCGCGGTCACCCACTTGTGCAGATCGGTGAAGCGGACGCTAAGCGGGTCGGTGTCCGGAAACTTTTCCAGCAGCGCCAGGGCGATGCCTTCGGCGTCGTCCCAGGTCAACTCTCCCGGCATTGGTTCCTCCTGCTCGCTACCGTCATTACGAAGAGCCACCTTTCCCATCCTGTCGTCCCGAGCGAAGCCCGTTGACGGTGAACCCATTCAGGGTGAACCCGAAGGGCGGAGTCGAGGGATCTGCTTCTCAAAAAGCAGATTCCTCGCTTCGCTCGGAATGACAAGAGAGAGTTACTCTTCTTTCTTGGCCGCGCCGGCCATCATGGACTCGCCGCCTTCGCTGACGTAGTTGCGGTTCCAGGCGGGAATCTCGACCACAATCTCGCCCGGGCGCTCGATCACCGCCTGGCAGCCGAGCCGCGACTCCAGCTGGAGGTCGGCGGCCATGTCGAGCCGGTCGAGCTCGTCGTCCTTCGCCGAAGAGAGCAGCTCCTTGCCCTGCTTCACCACCACGTGGCAGGTGGTGCAGGCGCAATTGCCCCCGCAGGCGTGCTCGAGGTGGATGCCGTGGTTCAGGGCGACGTCGAGAAACGACCCCGGCTCGCCGTGGTCCTTGTAGGGCATCTTATCGAGGTCCACCTCCACCGTCTTCCCCAGTGGCTGAAAGGTGATTTTGACGAGCTTCGCCATGCTTTAGAGGTTCACCTCGTCGGCCCGCTTGCCCTTGAGCGCCGTCTGCACCGCCGTGTCCATCAGCAGCTCGGCCAGGCGGTGCGTCGCCTGGTTCAGCTCTTCCAGCCGCTGGCGGATGAGCTTGTAGTCTTCGGTCGGGAGCACCGCCTCGAGCGCGGCGCGGGCCAGCTCGATTTGCCGGCGCTCTTCGTCGCTCAACTCTCGCGCCTGCTCTTCGGTCAAAGCCCGGGCGGTGGCGCGCAGGATGGTTTCGGCTTCGTGGCGGGCGCCGAGGAGCTGCACGGCGGCGAAGTCGGCTTCGGCGTGCTCGATGGATTCAAGAATCATGCTCTCCACCTGCTCGTCGGTGAGGCCGTAGCTGGGCTTGACCTCGACCGAGCGCTCCTCGCCGGTGCGCAGGTCGCGCGCGGTGACGCTCAAGATGCCGTTGGCGTCAATCAGGAACTTGACCTCGACGCGCGGCAGGCCCGCCGGCTGCGGCGGCACCCGCAGCGTGAAGCGCGCCAGGCTGCGGCAGTCCCGCACCAGCTCGCGCTCGCCCTGCACCACGTGGATTTCGACGCCGGTCTGCTTGTCGGCGTAGGTCGTGAACATCTCGGCGGCGCTGGCCGGGATGGTGGCGTTGCGGGGGATGATCTTGGCCACCGCGCCACCCATGGTCTCGATGCCGAGCGAGAGCGGGGTGACGTCGAGCAGGAGCATGTCCTTCAGCCCGCCCTCGAGGATGCGCGCCTGCAGCGCCGCCCCCAGCGCCACCACTTCGTCCGGGTTGAGTTCGGTGTGCGGCTGGCGGCCGAAAAGCTCCTGAACGCGCCGGCGCACCAGCGGAATCCGCGTCGAGCCGCCCACCAGCACCACTTCGTCAATCTGCTCCGGCTTCACCCCGGCGTCCTTGAGCGCCATCCGGCAAGGCGCGAGCGTGCGCTCGATGATGGGCGCAACCCAGCTCTCGAACTCGGCGCGGGTCAGCTCGCGCGCGTACTCGCCCTTGGCGCCGAGCGCGAAACGCAGCGTCGCGCGCTCTTTTTCCGACAGCTCGTGCTTGGCGGCGATGACGGCTTCGCGCAGCGCCTGGTAGCGGTCGGGGTCGTCGGCAATTTCAACCCGGAAGCGCTCGCGGATTTCCGCCCGGACTTTCTCGAGCAGCAGGTTGTCAATGTCGTCTCCGCCCAGGTGGGTGTCGCCGTTCGTGCTCTGGACTTTGAACAGCCCTTCCTCGAGACGCAGGATGGAGATGTCGAAGGTACCGCCGCCGAAGTCGTAGACGGCGATGAGCGCGCGCTGGTGCTTGTCGAGGCCGTAGGCGAGCGAGGCGGCGGTGGGCTCGTTCACCAGCCGCTCCACCTCCAGGCCGGCGATGCGCCCGGCGTCCTTGGTCGCCTGGCGCTGGGCATCGTTGAAGTAGGCGGGCACGGTGATGACCGCGCGGGTGATTTCCTCGCCAAAGAACTTTTCGGCGCGGCGCTTCAACTCGCGCAGGATGAAGGCGGAAATCTCCGGCGGCGTGAAAACCTTGCCGCCCAGGCCAATCTTGATGACCGACTCGCTGCCGGGCGCGACGTGGAAGGGGAAGAGCTTGAGCTCGTCGGCGACGTCGGCCCGGCCCCGGCCCATCAGGCGCTTCACGGAATAGACGGTGCGCTCGGGCTGCCGCAGCAGGCGCTCGCGGGCTGGCCAGCCGACCACCACCGCGCCGCTCTCCTCGAGCGATACCACCGAGGGCACCAGCGTCCGGCCTTCTTCATCCGGCAGGCAGCGCGGCCGGCCGGTGGCAGGGTCGGTGGTTGCCACCAGGCTGTAGGTGGTGCCGAGGTCGATGCCGATGATCCGCCCCATTAGCGTGTCCCGTTCTCCGTGCTCCGCGCCCCGTGTTCCCGGCTTGTCATCCCGAGCCCGAAGGGCGAGGGATCTCTTCTCTGCCACATAAAGAGATTCCTCGCTGCGCTCGGAATGACAGAACTAACGGTCACGCTGCCTCCAGCTCCTCGGTGACGTTTCTTACCAGGTTGCGGATGTAGCTGTGCCGGTTCAGGATTTCGCTCAGGCAGGCGAGGGCGGCGCGGTCGCCCCGCTCATCCCAGGCGGAGAACTGCGCGGTCAGTTCGGCGAGCACGGCGTCGAGCTTCTCCTGGAAGCCCGCGCGCGTCTTTTCCAGCCGGTGGCGCAGGTCGTCGAGCGCGCGGGCGTCGCCCCCGGCGCTCTTGGCGGCGCGCAGCTCTTCCAGGTACTCGTTCAGCTCGAAGACTTCTTCCAGGAGATCCGCCGGAGCCTGCTGCTTGACCTCGCCGTCCTTGCGCACCCCTTCCAGGCGCAGCAGATACTCGACCCGGCTGACCGGGTCGCGCAGCGTGCGGTAGGCGTCGTTGAGGACGGCCGTCCGCTCCAGGCTCAAGCTGCGCTCGTAGTCGCTCGCCTGGTGGAAGCGGTCGGGGTGGAGCTTCCAGCTCAAGTCGTGGAACTGCTTCTCGAGCTGCGCCGGGTCAAGCCCGAGCCGGCGCGGCAGGCCGAAGAAGCTGAAGTAGTCGGCCTGGCCGGCCAGCGGCTGCACCTTGCCGCACTGGTCGCAGAAATGGTTGGCGGCCGGCGGTGCGCCTCCGAGCGCCGCCCGGCACTCCCAGCAGGCCAGCAGCACGCCGGCGCCGCTCCTTTCCACCGCTCTCTGGCTCATCGTCTCCTCATCCGCTCCGCAGCGCAAAAAAGTGAGGTTGGCGAACCGCCTGTCCCGGCTCCCGGGACAGAAGCCGGCCGCCAACCTCGCCCTGAACGCCCCTTGGCGACCCCGACCCAGTCGGGGCCAAACCCGTCGGCCAAACTCCCGCGGCGGCCGCTAGGCCGAAAACGAAGCCCCGCACCCGCAGCCCTTGCCGGCGTGGGGGTTTTCGAAAACAAACCCCGACTGCATCAGCTCGTTCTTGTAGTCGAGCACGGTGCCGGCCAGGTAAATCAAACTCTTGGGGTCGACGAAGACCCGCACGCCCTCGAACTCGAAGACCTTGTCGCGCTCGGCGGGCTGGCTGTCGAAGCGCACGGCGTAGGTCAGCCCCGAGCAGCCGCCGCCCTGCACCGCCAGGCGCAGCCCGGCCGTGGGCGGGAGCTGCTCTTTGCCCAAGAGCTCGCGCACGCGGGCCACCGCCCGCTCGCTCAACTGGATCATCGGCGTTGCCATCGGTTCCTCTTGCCCGTCCGCCGGGAGCCTGCGCGCGCGGCGGACGAGTCCGTGCCCGCGGCCGCTAGTCGGCCGGGGTCGCGGCCGGCTGCTGGGCCGGGACGCGCTTCTTGCGGTAGTCGGCGATGGCGGCCTTGATGGCGTCCTCGGCCAGCACCGAGCAGTGGATCTTGACCGGCGGGAGGTTGAGCTCCTTGACGATCTCGACGTTCTTGATCGTGAGCGCCTCGTCGACGGTCTTGCCCTTGACCCACTCGGTGGCGAGCGACGAGCTGGCGATGGCCGACCCGCAGCCGAAGGTCTTGAACTTGGCGTCCTCGATGACCTGGGTCTGCGGGTTGATCTTCATCTGCAGCTTCATCACGTCGCCGCACTCGGGCGCGCCCACCAGGCCGGTGCCGACGTTGGGGTCGTCCTTCGGCAGCGAGCCCACATTGCGCGGGTTCTTGTAGTGGTCGAGCACCTTGTCGCTGTACGCCATGGGTTACCTCTCCTTAGTCGTGCGCATGAAGTTCTACTCCGCCTTCCACTGCATTGACTTCAAATCCACGCCTTCCTTGGCCATCTCGTAGAGCGGGGAGAGCTCGCGCAGCCGGGTCACCGTCTCCACCACCCGGTCCGCCACGTAGTCCACTTCCTCCTCGGTGTTGAAGCGCCCCAGGCCGAAGCGGATGGAGGTGTGGGCCAGATCTTCGCCCACGCCGAGCGCCTTCAAGACGTAGCTCGGCTCCAGCGTGGCCGAGGTGCAGGCCGAGCCGCTCGAGACCGCGATGTCGTTGATGCCCATCAGCAGCGACTCCCCCTCGACGTAAGCGAAGCTGACGTTGAGGTTGTTCGGCAGCCGGTGCTCCAGTGAGCCGTTGATGTAGACCTCGTCGAGCCGGCCGAAGAGATTGTTCTGCAGGCGCTCGCGCAGCCCGCGCATCCGTTCCATCTCGGCGGGCATCTCCGCGCGGGCGAGCTCGCAGGCCTTGCCGAAGCCGACGATGGAGGGCACGTTCAGCGTGCCGGAGCGCATGCCGCGCTCATGGCCGCCGCCGTCAATGAGGGGGGCCACCTGCACGCGCGGGTTCTTGCGGCGGACGTAGAGCGCCCCGACGCCCTTGGGGCCGTACATCTTGTGGGCGGAGAGCGAGGCCAGGTCGACGTTGAACTTCTCCACGTCGAAGGGGATCTTGCCCACCGCCTGGGTGGCGTCGGTGTGGAAGAGCACCTTGTGCTCCTTGGCGAGCCGGCCGATTTCTTCGATGGGTTGTAGCACGCCGATTTCATTGTTGGCGTACATGAGGGAGATGAGGATGGTCTTGGGAGTGATAGCCCGGCGGAGGTCGTCGAGGTCGATCCGCCCGTCTTTCCCGACCGGCAGGTAGGTGACCTGGTAGCCGTACTTCTCCAGGCGCTTGCAGGTATCGAGCACCGCCTTGTGCTCGATCACCATGGTGATGATGTGGTTGCCCTTCTCGCGGTACATCTCGGCCACGCCCTTGATGGCCAGGTTGTCGGACTCCGTGGCCCCGGAGGTGAAAATGATCTCCTTGGGGCTGGCGTGGATGAGCGCGGCGATTTGCTCGCGGGCGGTCTCGACCGCCTTCTCCGCCTCCCAGCCGAAGGGGTGGTTGCGGCTGGCGGCGTTGCCGAACTGGTTGGTGAAGTAGGGCAGCATCGCCTCCACCACCCGCGGGTCCACGGGCGTGGTGGCGTGGTTGTCCATATAAATCGGAAGCTTCAGTGCCATCAGCGGTCGCTCCTTCGATTCTTCTCCCTGCGCAATTCTCGGGTCCTCGCGCGCTAGGCGTTGATCTCGGCGATGCTCAACGAGTTGAGCGCGTTCACGATGCGCTCGTTCACCCGCCGCAGCGGCTCTTTCACCGTGCAGAGCGGCGTCTGGAAGCATTCGCCCCGCGCGGTGATGCAGCTCGTGATCATCACCGGGCCGTCCACGGCGTGGATGACCTCGAGCGCCGACATAAACAGCGGCGGCTTGGCCAGCGTGTAGCCGCCGTTCATGCCGTGCTGCGAGTGGAGCAGCCCCTTGCGCACCAGCCGCTGCAGGACCTTGGCCAGCAGCCCGGCCGGGATGCCGTAGGCCTGGGCAATGTCGCGGGCGCAGCAGGCGCCCTCGCCGTAGTGCCGGGCCAGGTGGTTCACCGCCATCAGCGCGTAGTCAGCCTTCTTTGAGAGTTTCAGCATAGCTCTATATGCGACCTCTTTAGTCGCATATGGATTCTAGGCCTTTCCACCTTTACCTGTCAAGAGAAACCTGAACTTACCTAACTTCTATCCCCTTCAACGAGTTGCAGTATATCCGACTTCAATAGTCGCATATCCTGACCTTGATCCTTTCCGTGGTCAACCCAGCCACAGCCAATGGCGCCCTGCGGGGGCGGAACGGGGCGGGAGCGTAGTTATTCGGGGAGCGGCGGGACCACGGGAAAATGATTGAACCCCGCCCGCGGCCTTGGGCTACAATGCCCGCCCGGAGTATGGTCCCAGCCGAAAAAATCATCGCCATCTACCCGGGCTCGTTCGACCCGGTTACGAACGGCCATCTCGACTTGATCGAGCGGGCCTCCAAGCTCTTCGACCGCCTGGTCGTCGCCCTGCTGCTCAACCCCGACAAGGAGCCGCTGTTTTCGGTCGAGGAGCGGGTCGAGATGCTGCAGGAAGTCGTCAAGCGCCTGCGGAACGTCGAGGTGGACACCTTCGGCGGCCTGCTGGTGGACTACGCCCGGCGCAAGAAAGCCCGGGTCCTGCTGCGGGGCATCCGTGCCGTGAGCGACTACGAGTACGAGCTGCAAATGGCGCTGATGAACCGCCAGCTCGAGCCGCAGCTCGAGACCGTCTTCATGCTCCCCGCCGAAGCTTACAGCTACTTGAGCTCCCGCCTGGTGCGGGAGGTGGCGCGACTGGGCGGCTCGGTGAAGGGCCTGGTGCCCCCGGCCGTGGAAGCCCGCATCCGCGCCAAGGTGGGCCGCCCCTAGCCAGAGCCCCTGCCGCTCGCCGTGCGCGCCGGGAACTTTTTCCCGCCCGCTCTCGTTCCTTGCCACAGGAGCGCAGGGAGCCCGCCCTGCCAAGGAGAGCAACCATGAAGAGAATCTTCCCCGGCCTTTTGATCCTGGCGCTGGCCGTGGCCCTGGCGCCGCGGCTCGCCGCACAAACAGCCCCGGCGGCGAAGGCCGACCGCTGGCTGCACGTCAAAGTGGAAGACGCCAAGAAAGGCGAGACCGTCCGCGTCAACGTCCCCTTGCGCGTGGCGGAAGCCATCCTGCCGGCCATCAACGTCGACGTCATCAAGAACGGCCGGCTGCGAATGGAGGAAATCCACACCCACGGCGTCGACCTGCGGGCGGTGCTCGAGGCGGTGCGCACGCTGGACGACGGCGAATTCGTCACCGTCGAAAGCCAGGAAGAAACCGTTCGGGTCAGCAAGGAGGGACGCTTTCTGCTGGCGCGCATCCACGAGCGCGGTGACCAGGGCGAGCAGGTGGCCGTGAAGGTCCCCCTGGCGCTCATCGACGCGTTGCTCTCGGGCGAAAAGGACGAGCTGAACATCGCCGCCGCCATCCGCGCGCTCAACGAGCTGGGCGATGAAGTCTACATCGCCGTCACCAGCCCCGACGAAACCGTGCGCGTCTGGGTGGACTCGAAGAAGACCATGGAGTAGCCATGAAGAATGATGGGCGTCAGCGAGGCGTAACCACGGCGTCCACCCTGCTCGGGCTTCTCGGGGTTTCGGTCCTAGCGGGCGCCGGCGTCGTCTACCAGTACGGCGCCGTCACGGTCTACGTCGAGGAAAAGAAGCCCGGCGGCGACCGCGTGCGGCTCTGGGTTCCCGGTGTGCTGGCGCCCGCGGCGCTGAAGCTCGTCCCCGACGAAGAGCTCCGCCTCCCGCCCGAGGCCCGGCGGTGGATGCCGGCTCTGCGCGCGGCCAGCGAAGAGCTGGCGCGCGTCGAAGATTTCACTCTGGTCGAAGTGCGCGCGCCGGGCGAACGCGTGACCATCGTCAAGCGCCACGGCGCCCTAATCATTGACGTCGAGTCGGCGGACGAGACCGTGCACATCTCCCTGCCGCTGCGCGTCGTCGTCTCCGTCGCGCGCCAGCTCGAATTCGCCGGCCCGCCCGGGTAGCGTACTTGCCTCTGAGACTCTTCGACCCTTTGACTCTTCGACTCTTCGTCCAAGGGGTTTGTTTCCTCCGCCTCCTGTGCTAGCCTTGGGCGCCTGATGGCCGAGGTCCCCGCCACCACGTTCAAGCTGGCCGAGCGCGTCGAGCGCATCGGCGTCTCCGCCACGCTGGCCGTCCTCAACGAAGCCGACAAGCTCAAGGCCCAGGGCGTGGACGTGGTGGACTTCGGCCCGGGCGAGCCCGACTTCCCCACCCCCGAGCCCATCAAGCAGGCCGCCATCCGGGCCCTGCACGACAATTTCACCAAGTACACTCCCACGCCCGGCATTCCCGAGCTGCGCCAGGCCATCTGCGACTGGCACGCGCGCGAGCTCGCCACCGCCTACCAGCCCGCCGAGTGCCTGGTGACGGTGGGGGGCAAGCACGGCGTCTTCAACGCCGTGAGCGCGCTCATCGGCCGCGGCGACGACGTGCTGCTGCCCGTGCCCTACTGGGTGAGCTTCCCGGAAATCGTGAACTACTGCGGCGGCCGCGTGGTGCCGGTCCCGACCGAAGAAGCGAACGGCTTCCGGCTGGCGGCGGCCGCGGTCGAGCGCGCCTGGACGGAGGCGACCAAGCTCGTCATCGTCAACTCGCCCAACAACCCGAGCGGGGCGGTGGTGGACCGGGAAGAGTTCGCCCGCATCTTCGACCTTTGCCGGCGCCGCGGGGCGCTGCTGCTGTCGGACGAGTGCTACTCGCACTTCGTCTACGACGGCGCGCCGTTTTCCGTCGCCAGCCTCCCGGAGGCCAAGCCGCACCTAATCGTGATCGGCTCGCTCTCGAAGACTTTTTCGATGACCGGCTGGCGGCTGGGCTACGCGCTGGCGCCGCCGCCGCTGGTGCAGGCCATGATCCGGCTGCAAAGCCACTCGACGTCCAACCCCACCTCCATCGTCCAGAAGGCCGCCGTGGCCGCCCTGCGCGGGCCGATGGAGTCGGTGCGCGCCATGCTGGCCGAGTACACGCGCCGCCGCGCCCGCATCCTGCAAGGCCTGACTGCCATCCCGACTGTGCGCTGCGCCGAGCCCCACGGGGCTTTTTACGCCTACCCGAACGTGGGCGCCTGGATGCGCGCCCGCGGGGTCAAGACCACCACCGAAGTAGCCCAGCGTCTGCTCAGCGAAGTGCACGTCGCCGTCGTCCCCGGCGAAGCCTTCGGCACCGCCGAGCATCTCCGCCTCTCTTACGCCACCTCGATGGAGCGCATCGAAGAAGGCCTCCGCCGCCTCACCCGCTTCTTCTCTTAGCCTTTTCTTGTCTCTGCGCCCTCTGCGTCTCTGCGGTGAGTTGGCTCCCAAAAAATCAGTGTGCATCCGTGGGCATTTGTGGTTTCATTCCTGTCCCCGATGCGTGACGCTTACGCCATCATTCTCGCCGGCGGCTACGGGACGCGCTTCTGGCCCGCCAGCCGCCGTGCCCGCCCCAAGCAGTTCCTGCCGCTCGCGGGGAAGGAATCGCTTCTCCAGCAGACCTACCGGCGCGTGGCGCGGCTGTTTCCTCCGAGGCGCATTTACGTCGTCGGCAACGCCGAGCATGCGCGGCTGCTGCGGCAGCAACTGCCGCGCCTGCCGCGCCGCAATCTCCTGCTCGAGCCCGTGGGCCGCAACACCGCCGCCGCCGTAGCGCTGGCCGCTGCGCACCTCCGCGCCGCGCGGCGGCGTGGCGAGGAGGACGCCTTGCTCGCTGTTTTCCCCGCCGACCATGCGATTCGAAACCCAGCGAAGTTTCGCCGCGTAGTGCGCAGGGCGCTCGCGGCGGCGGCGGCCGAAGACGCGATAATTGTCCTCGGCATCCCGCCCGCCGCGCCGCACACCGGCTACGGCTACATCGAGCGCGGCCGCCCGCTGAAGCGCGCGGGCAGCCGGCCGGTCTATGCCGTGCGGAGGTTCACGGAAAAACCCGACGCGCGCACCGCCGCGCGCTACCTGCGCACGGGGCGCTTCTACTGGAACTCGGGGATGTTCTTCTGGCGGCTTTCGACTCTCGACGGGCTCCTGCGCCGCTACCGACCAAGCACCCGAGCAACGTTTGCCCGCATCGGTGCGAACCCGCGGGCCGCGGACCTGCGCCGCGCCTATCGGAGGCTCGAGAGCATTTCGGTGGATTACGCCCTGGCCGAGCCCGCGGCAGCGCGCGGACAACTGCGCGTGATCCCGGCGGAGATGGGCTGGAGCGACCTCGGCTCCTGGAGCGCGCTGGCCGACTGGCTCGGGCCCAAGGCCGGCGCCGCGCATTTCTTTCTCGACGCCCGCGGCAACTTCCTGCACGCCCCGCAGAAGTTCGCGACCGCGGTGGGCGTGCGCGACCTGATTGTGGTCGAGACGCCCGACGCCCTGCTGGTGACTTCCCGCGACCGCGCCCAGGATGTGGGAAAGATCGTAGACTATCTGCGCGCCAAGAAGCTCGGTCGCCTGCTGTGAAAACACGGAGGAAAAAGAGCGCTGCGCTCGCGCCCGTCATCCGCTTCGGCACCGACGGGTGGCGCGGACTCATCGCCCGCGACTTCACTTTCGAAAACGCCACACTCGTGGCGCGAGCGCTGGCGCGCTGGCTGGTCGAATTCGAAGACATCCGCGGCGGGGTCGTGGTCGCCTACGACACGCGCTTTGCCGCCGGCCGCTTTGCCCGCAGGGTGGCGGAAGTCTTGACCTCGATCGGCGCGCCGGTGTGGCTGGCGACGGCGCCGGCGCCCACGCCGGCGCTGTCTTTCACCGTGCGCGCCCGCGGCGCCGCGGCCGGCGTCATGCTGACCGCCAGCCACAACACTTATCCGTGGCTCGGCCTTAAGCTCAAGGAGCGCTATGGCGGCTCGGCCTCGGCGCGCGCGGTCAAGGAAGTCGAGCGCTGCCTGGCGGAGGAATCCCGCCTGCCGCGCGTCTCGCCCTGCCCGCGCCTGATCGAACCGGTGAACCTCAAGCCGGCCTACCTCGCCCGGCTCGTGGAACTCGCGGATCTCGACCGCATCGCCGCCGCGGGATTGCGCCTCGCGATTGATCCGATGCACGGGTCCGGGGCGGGGTATCTCAAGGCGCTGCTCGATGAGCGCGGCATCGCCGCCGTGGAAGTGCGCGGCACGCCCGATCCGCTCTTCGGCGGCGTCCAACCCGAGCCCATTGACGCGAACCTCGAGCCGCTCCGCTCGGCGGTGCTGCGCGAGAAATGCGATGCCGGTCTCGCCACCGACGGCGACGCCGACCGCGTGGCCGCGCTCGACGCCGGGGGCAACTTCGTCGACCCGCACAAAATCTTCGCGCTGGTTTTTCGCCACCTGGTGGAGCGAAAGGGCCTGGGCGGCGGCGTGGCGAAAACATTTTCGGTGAGCAAGATGATTGACCGCATGGCGGAGCGCTACGGCGTCGAGCTGTATGAGACCCCCATCGGCTTCAAGTACATCGCCGAGCTGATGCTGGAGCGCGACCTGGTGGCCGGCGGCGAAGAAAGCGGCGGCATCGGCGTCCGCCCCCACCTCGCGGAGCGCGACGGCCTGCTCATCTCGCTCCTGCTCGCCGAAATCGCCGCCGTCGAAGCCAAGCCCCTGGCCGAGTGCGTGGCCGACTTGCAAGAGGAGTTCGGGCCGCTCCACTACCGCCGTCTGGACCTCACGCTCGACCCGGCGCAAAAGCAGCGCGCGCTCGTACGCCTGGCGGCGAACGACCTGCGGCGGGTGGGGGACTGGACGGTGGTGGGCCGCGAGGATCTGGACGGCACCAAGCTCTATCTCTTGAACGCCGGGTGGGTGCTCGTGCGCGCTTCCGGCACCGAGCCGGTGGTGCGCATCTACGCGGAAGCGCCGGCGGCGGAGCTGGCCGAGCGCGTGGTGGCCGCGGTGCAAGGGCTGGTGCGAAGCGCTTGAGCGTCATGGGGGAATCGCTCAAGAGTAAGCTGCTGCGCTGGAGATTCAACTTCTTTCCCGCGCTGCGCGGCACCGGCGCGCGCGTCACCTACATCTCCGAGGATTCCCGCGAAGTGCGCGTCCGGCTGCCGCTCAACTGGCGCACGCGGAACTACGTGGGAACGATCTACGGCGGGAGCCTCTACGGCGCGGTCGACCCCTTTTACATGGTGATGCTCATCCGCAACCTGGGGCCGGACTACGTGGTCTGGGACAAGGCGGCCACGATCCGCTTCCTGAAGCCCGGCCGCTCGACCCTCTACGCCCGCTTCGCGCTGGACGAGGCCGAGCTCGACGCCATCAAGTCGGCGCTCGTCCATCAGCGCGCTGTCGACCGCACCTACCGCATCGAGCTGACCGACGCCGCCGGCGCCGTTTACGCCTCGGTCGAGAAAGTCATCTACATCGCCCGGAAAAAGAACGACAAGGAGACAAAATGACTCGCAAGCATCTCTTTCCGCTCTTCGGACTTCTCTTCCTGCTCACGGCTGCGTTCGACGCCGCCGCCCGCGGGCCCTTCCGTATCGGCACCGTGGAGGCCGACCCGGGAAAAAGCGCCTCCGGATTTCTGATCGTGCCCGATGGGGTGGACAAGGGCACGCAAATCCCGGTGACCGTGATCCACGGCGCCAACGACGGGCCGGTGCTGGCGCTCATCGCCGGCACGCACGGCTACGAGTATGCGCCCATCATCGGCTTGCAAATAATCCGCGGCCAGATTGACCCGCACGAGCTCTCCGGCACGCTCATCCTCGTGCACATCGCCAATATGCCGTCCTTCCTCGGCCGCACCGTCTACTACAGCCCCATTGACGGCAAAAACCTGAATCGGGTCTATCCCGGCAAGGCCGACGGCACGGTGAGCGAGCGCATCGCCTACATCATCACTACGGAAGTCATCGCGCGCGCCCAGGCGGTGGTGGACCTCCACTGCGGCGACGGCAACGAGGCGCTGCGGCCGTACAGCTACTGGACGAAAACGGGCAAAGCCGAGCTCGACGCGCGCTCGCGCCAGATGGCGGTCGCTTTCGGGCTCGACCACATCGTCATCGTCACCGACCGCCCCGCCGATCCGCAGGCCTCGGTCTACACCGACAACACCGCTTTGACGCGCGGCAAGCCCGCCCTCACCACGGAAACCGGCCAGATCGGCGAGACCGGCCCCGAGTGGGTCGGCCTGGTCGAGCGCGGCGTCTGGAACCTGCTGCGCCACTTCAAGATGATTGCCGGCGAGGCCGACGCTGTCGAGCCCGTGGTCTGGCTGGACAAGAACGAGGTTCTGCGCAGCCCGCAGACAGGCATTTTCTACGCCACCGTCAAGCCCGGGCAGACGGTGGCAGCCGGAACGCTGCTCGGAACGCTGACGGATTTCTTCGGGAACCCGCTGGCGGAAATCCGCGCGCCGTTTGCGGGGATGGTGAACTACGTAGTGGCGACGCCGCCGGTGAGCCAGGGCGAGCCGCTGGCGATGGTCTCGCGCCCGGCGATGTGAGATTTCAGATTTGAGAGTTGAAAGCTACCCGCCGTGGGTAGCGGGCGGGACCGAGCCGCGCCGCTCGGAGGGTGTGAAGGTTTCCCAGAGAATCAGGACCCACAGGACAGCGAACCACAGCCACACAAAGCCCACCGCCCAGACAATCACCATCAGCCACTTGACGAGGCCCACGGCCCACCCGGCAGGGCCCGTGGGCGCCTTCAGCCGCTTGAACCACTCGAGCGGCGCGACGGGCGAGGCCAGGTTATCGAGCAGCCAGGCAAAGTATTTCTTGTGCCACTCGAGCAGGCGAGCCTGGAACCGAGCGAGTCGGTTTGCTTCTGCCACAGTAATCAGCCCTCAGCGCCTTTCTTGTAGCCTGCGGCGGCGCGACTTTCAAGAGCTTTGCGGACGGCGTCGAGCACGCCGTTGATGAACTCGACCGACTCTTCGCTCGAAAAGCGCCGGGCGATTTCGAGGGCTTCGTCAATGACGACGGCGGCCGGTGTGTCGGGGCGGGTCATCAGCTCGCGGACAGCCAGGCGCAGCAGGTTGCGGTCCACGGCGGCCATGCGCTCAAGCTTCCAGTGCTCGGAGTGGGCGGCGAGGAGAGAATCGATCTCGTCCGCGGCGCTGGCCGTGCCGAGGAAAAGCTCTTCAGCGAAGCGGAGCGTTTCGTGGTCCACCTTGCGGCCTTGCCAGAAGGCGGCCAGCAGCGAGGCTGGATCGGGGCGGTCGCCCTCCCATTGGAACATCAATTGGAGCGCGCATTCGCGCGCCTTGCGACGCCGGGGCATGGTCAGCGCGTCTTCTTGCCGCGCACGGTCTTCTGGAGAAGCGTGGCCATCTCGACGGCGGTGAGGGCGGCTTCGGCGCCCTTGTTGCCGGACTTGGCGCCGGCGCGGTCAATGGCCTGCTCCAAGGTGTCGCAGGTCAGGACGCCGAAAGCCATGGGCACGCCGGTTTCGACGGCGGCGAGCTGGACGCCGCGGGTGACTTCGGCGCTGATGAAGTCGAAGTGCTGCGTGTCGCCGCGGAGGATGCAACCCAGGCAGACGAGGGCGTGGTAGCGGCCGGTCTGGGCGAGCTGCTTCGCCGCCACGGGGATTTCGAAGGAGCCGGGGACGCGGACGACTTCGATTCTCTTTTCGTCGGCGCCGGCCCGGGCAAGCGCGTCGAGCGCGCCGCTCAAGAGCCGCTCGGTGACGAAGCTGTTGAAGCGGCTGACGACGATCGCGAGCCGCAGCCCCTTGGCGCTCAAGTTGCCTTTCAATTCGTCCGCCACAGCAGCCTATTTCACCACAGAGGCGCAGAGAACACAGAGAAAAACTTCAGCGGCCGGTGAATTTGGCCGGGCGCTTCTCGAGGAAGGCCCGCGTGCCTTCCTTCATGTCTTCGGTGGTGCAGCAGAGGCTGAAGAGCGTAGCCTCAAGGAACAGCCCTTCAGCCTGCGGCATCTCCAGCCCACGGTTCACCGCCTCGATCGCGAAGCGCACGGCCAGCGGAGCGTTGGCGGCGATCTTCTTCGCCATGGCCTCGGCTTCCCCCAGCAGGTCGGCCGGTGGCACGACTTCGTTCACGAGGCCGATGGCCAGCGCTTGCTGGGCGGTGATCTGCTCGCCGGTCATCACCAGTTGCAGGGCGCGGCCCTTGCCCACGAGGCGCGCCAGGCGCTGCGTACCGCCGTAGCCGGGGATGATGCCGAGCTTCACTTCCGGCTGGCCCAGCTTGGCGTTTTCCGACGCGATGCGGATATGGCAGGCCATCGCCAGCTCGCATCCGCCGCCGAGCGCGAAGCCGTTGACGGCGGCGATGAAGGGCTTGGGCGAGGCTTCGATGCGGTCGAGCACCGACTGGCCGAAGAGGCCGTAGTCGCGCCCGGCGACGGGCGTAAGCTGGGCAAGCTCGTTGATGTCGGCCCCGGCGACGAAGGCTTTCTCGCCGGCGCCGGTGAGGATGGCGACGCGGACCGTCTCGTCAGCGATAACTTCGCGCACGCAGGCGTCGAGCTCTTCGAGCGTACGGCGGTTGAGCGCGTTCAGGACTTTGGGGCGGTTGAGGGTGATGAGGGCGACGGCGTCGCGCTTTTCATGGAGCAGGTTTTCGTAGGGCATGAGAGCACCTCAGGGGCTAAAGCCCCTTTTTCTTTCTGGCTTGTTTTCGGCACGGCTAAAGCCGTGCCCCCACAAAACGGCCCCCCGAACGACCGCGGGTACCCTTCGGGAACCCGCGCTACCTGTGCTTGCTGGCTTCCTTTGCTTCCTCTGCTTCCTCTGCTTCCTATGTCAGCTGCAGGTTCATCGGCTTGGGATTCTTGGGGTCGGCGTAGTCGTAGAAGCCGCGGCCGGACTTGCGGCCGTTCCAGCCGGCGGTGACCAGGCGCTTCAAGAGCGGCGGGGGCGCGAAGCGCGGCTCGCGGTACTCCTCGAACATGATCTCGGCGATGAAGAGCGTGGTGTCGAGCCCGACGAAATCGAGCAAGGTAAACGGCCCCATGGGGTGGTTCAAGCCGAGGTGGATGGACTTGTCGATGTCGGGGATGGAGCCGAAGCCCTGCTCCAGGGCGCGGATGGAGTCGAGCAGGTAGGGGATGAGCAGGCGGTTGACGATGAACCCCACCCGGTCCCAGGTCCGCACCGGGACTTTCCCGAGCTTCTCGGCGAACTGCACGCCGGTCTCGAACACCTCGTCCGCCGTCTGGATGGTGCGGATGACTTCGACGAGCTTCATCAGCGGCACCGGGTTCATGAAGTGCAGGCCGATAAAGCGCTCGGGGCGTCCGGTGGCGGCGGCCATCTCGGTGATGGAAATCGAAGACGTGTTCGACGCCAGGATGGTGTGCTTGGGGCAGAGCTTGTCGAGCTCGGCGAACAGTTCCTTCTTGAGCTTGGGGTTTTCGGTGACCGCCTCGATGACGAGGTCGCAGTTCTTCAGGTCGCTCACGGCGGTGGTACGTTTGATGCGGCTCAAGGTGTTTTTCTTTTCGACTTCGGAGAGCTGGTTCTTCTCGACGAACTTCTGCAGGCTCTTTTCGATGATGCCCATGCCCTTGTCGAGCAGCTGGTCGTTCACTTCGCGCACGACGACGTTGAAGCCGCTCATGGCCGTTACCTGCGTGATCCCCGAGCCCATCAGCCCGCAACCCACCACACCCACCACTTGAATGTCCATTGGCTTTCCCTCCTGCTGTAACCCCGGTGGCAGGGGCCACCGGGCTGAGCAATAGGTTGTGTCATTCTGAGCGAAGCGAAGAATCTCAGACTGAGATTCTTCGTCGCCCTGCGGGCTCCTCAGAATGACAAGTTAGCTACCACTTCCGCCCGCTTCAGGCCACCGACTCCACGATGACGGCGATGCCCTGGCCGCCGCCGATGCAGGCGGTGGCCAGGCCGTAGCGTCCCGAAGCTTCGGGACGCCGGCGCAGCTCGTACAGCAGCGTCAGCACCAGCCGCGTCCCCGTCGCTCCCAACGGATGCCCCAGAGCAATGGCGCCGCCGTTGACGTTGGTTTTCGCGCGGTCGAGCCCGAGCTCCTTCTCCACCGCCAGGTACTGCGGCGCGAAGGCTTCGTTCACTTCGACCAGGTCAATGTCCTTGAGCTGCAAGCCGGCCTTCTGCAAAGCCGCGCGGCTGGCCGGCACCGGGCCGATGCCCATAATCGTCGGCTCGACCCCCGCCACCGCCCACGACACCAGCCGCCCGAGCGGCTGGAGCTTCTTTTCTTTCGCAATCTTCTCGGTCGTCACCACCACCGCGGCGCCGCCGTCGACAATCCCGCTGGCGTTCCCGGCGCTGAGGATGCCGTCGGCGCGGAAGGCGGGCGGAAGTTTCGCCAAGCCCTCGAGCGTCGTCTCCGGCCGCCGGTGATCGTCTTCGCCGAAGAGGGTCGCGCCCTTCTTCGACTTGAGCTCCACGGGGACGATTTCTTCCTTCAGCCGGCAAGCCTTGTAGGCAGCGTCAGCGCGCTGCTGGCTCAAGAACGCGTACTCGTCAGATGCCTGGCGGGTGATGCCGCACTGGCGGGCCAGGTTCTCGGCGGTGTCGGACATATAGCAGCCGCAGTAGGAGTCTTTGAGCGCGACCATGAGCGAATCTTCCAGCGCGCCCTGGCCGAGACCAAAGCCCCAGCGCGCCCCGCGGATGACGTGCGGCGCCTGGCTCATCGACTCCATCCCGCCGGCGAGCACCATCCGCGCCTCGCCCAGCATGAGCCGGTGCGCCGCCTGGATGATGGCCTCCATCCCCGAGCCGCACAACCGGTTCACCGTGACCGCCGGGACTTCCTTCGGCAGGCCCGCCTTCAACCCCACGTGGCGGGCGCCGTAGATGGCGTCGCCGGAGGTCTGCAAAGCGTTGCCGATGATGACGTGGTCGAACTCGGCGGGCTCGACGCGGCTGCGCTCGATGGCCGCGCGGGCGGCGAGGGCGCCGAGCTCAATGGCGGAGAGGTCCCGCAGCGCCCCGCCGTAGCGCCCCATGGGGGTGCGGGCGCCGGCCAGGATGACGATGTCGCGCGGCTCCATAGTCGGACCGCGACTAGCGGACAACCACGGCGTTGCCTTTCTTGCGGGCTTCCTCGAGCGAGATTTCGGCGCGGTTGATGACGTCGGTGACGATGTCGAGCGGGTCGTAATCGGGCCGCACCGCGGCTTCGCTCACTCCGGCGCTGAAGGTGAGCGAGTCTTTGCCGTCGGGGAGCTTCAAGGCTGCCAGCTGTTTGCGGAGTTTTTCGACCACCGGCTGGACTTTCTGGGCGGTGGTGTCGCCCAGCACCACGGCCAGGGAGGTGGCGGTGTAGCGGATGGCAAGGTCGTTCTGGCGGACGGCGGCCAGGATAGTTTCGCCGCATTGCTGCATGAACTTGTGCATGGGAGCCTCGCCTACCTGGCGCATGAAGGCGTTGCCTTTGTCGAGCTCGAACAAGGCCACCACCAGGGGCGTGCCCTGGGTCTTGGCGCGGCTGACCTCGCCCACCACGCAGTCGAGGTAGCTCGAGCGCCCCAGCAGCCCCGTGGAGGCGTCGGCCACCGAGAAGGTCTTCATCAACGAGCGCAGCTTGGTGTTGGTGATGGCGGTCTCGGCCTGGTCGGCGATGGCGCGCAGCAGGTAGACCTCGTTCGGCCGCCACTGCCGCACCCGGTCGGCCTGGCTCAACACGATCAGCCCCACCGGCTCCTGCTTTTCCTTGTCGATGAGCGGCATGGCCAGCACCGACTGCGAGCCCACCTGCTTCAAGTCCGGCGTTAGATTGACGTCCATCACCAGGCCGTTCTCCGGGTCGAGCGTCTGCTGCCCCAGCAGCCCCAGCAGCTTCAGCACCGCCGGCCCGGGCGACTGCGGCACCCCCGGCGAGCAGAACTCCACCGCCGTCGAGGGCGGCGCTCCTGGCCGCCCCAGCGCCCCCAGGCAGCGGCTGGCCTTCAGGTACTTGCCCAGCTCGCTCACCGCCGTGTGCAGCACCGTCTTGGCGGTGCCCTGGCGGTAGAGGACGTGGGTGATTTCGGAGATCTTGGCCAGGTCGCTCACCGTGTCGGCGCCGGCGCCCGGCGGCGGCGGCGCGGCAGCGGGAGCGACGCCGGCTTCGGCTGGCGCCCCGCCGGGCGGGGGCGGCGTGACCCCGGGCGGCATGTAGCCCGAGAGCTCGAACAGCTTATAGAGCCGCTCGTTGCGCGAGCCTTCCGCCGGGAACATCTGGTGAATCTTCTGCAGCTTCTCGATGGCCTTGGCCTTGAGGGAGTACTGGACGAAAATCTCGGCCTGCACGATGAGGTCTTCCAGCATGGCCTGGGACTGCGCGGGGCCGGCGGGGGCGGCAGCGGCTTCTTCCACCTTCTCGTCCGACTTGGCGAAGACGGAGGCCTGGCCGGTGACGGTGGCGCCGCTGGTGATGCGGGAGGCGACGGCGCGGAAGCGCACCTCGTCGATCTTGCCCTGGAGCGCCTCCAGGCGCTTGGGGTTGGCGAAGTCGTAGGGATCGATGTCAATCAGCCGCTCCAGGGCGTCGGCGGCGCGGGTGAACTCCTTCCCCTGGCAGTACATCTCGAAGAGCTTGCCGAGCACCAGCCCGTAGCGGCCTTCCTGGTTGGCCTCGTTGAAGGTGGAGGCGGCGAACTCCGCCAGCGGCGCCAGCGAATCGTTGGCCTTGAAGACGGCCTCCAGCTTCTCGATGAACTCCTTCTGGCGCTTGGCGGCGGCCAGGTTGTCCTTGACGCGGCGCAGCACCTCCACCGCCTTCTCCGCCTTCTTCTCCTTGCAGTAGACGTCGGCCAGCTCGAACATGCGCTCGTAGCCGTCGGGGCTGGCCTTGTAGCGGGTGGCGATGACCTCTTCGGCTTCCGCCAAGCGCTTTTCGGCGAGCAGGGCTGCGCTCAAGGTGTCGAGCACCGCCTGGTCCTGCTCGCTTTCGGCGTAGAGCGGCATCAGCAGGTCGGCGGCCTGCTTGTGGTGGCCGCGGTCGACGTGGGCCTGGGCCAGGCTCAAGGCGGTGCTGCGCTCGGGGGCCAGCTCGTAGGCCCGGCTCAAGAGCTCGAGCGCCCGCTCGGGGTTCTCCGGCCGCAGCAGCTGCCCGGCGCGCAGGAAAGCCTTGGCGGCCACGTCGGCTTTGCCCTGCTTGGTGGCCTGCTCCCCGAGCTTGGTGTGGGTGTCGGCGTTCTCGGTCTCAATCTCGGCCAGGCGCTGCAGGGCATCGAGCGCGCCGGCGGCGTTGCCGCCTTTCTGGAAGAGCTCGAGCGCCTGCCGGAAGGCCTCGGCGGCCTCGTCGTTCTTGCGGCTGCGCTGCAGCAGCAGCCCCAGCCGCGCCACGCGCTCCGGCGGGTGCGACGCGCCTTGCATAGACTTGCGGAAGAGCGGGATGGCGCGCGTGGCGTCGTTCTTCTCGCAGTACTTGTCGAAGAGCTCGCCGTAGTAGCCGAGCGCCTGCTCGCTCTTGCCGGCCTTGGCCGAGAGGTCGGCCATCGAGCGCAGGTAGTCGAGGTTCTGCGGGGCCAGCTTGTAGGCGGCGGCGTACTCCTGAACGGCGTCGAGGAGCTTGCCCTTGCTGACGTACTTCTCCGCCTTTTCGAGATGTTTCTCGATATCCGCCATGCGCTTGGGTCCTTCGGCCGAGGCCCGGCCGCCTCACCCCCCGAGGCCGGCCTGCCCGCAGTCGGGGCCACGGGCAAAGCCTAACTATAATACCGAAGGCCGCCCTCCGCCAACCGCTTTTCCCGGGTTCTGCGGCCGCCCTACCCGACTAGGAGAAGCTGTGGCACACTGGTTGGGGTAGCGGCGACGAAGCCGCGTTGGTTCGCGATTCTGCGGCCGCAGGCTGAAGACTCTCAATCTTGCCTATGCCGTTGGTTTGAGATTCTTCGCTTCGCTCAGAATGACAGACAACGGGTTCGTCGTCGGCCTTGATCCCATGTGCCGACCATGACCGAGCCCGCGCGCATCCGCAACTTCTCCATCATCGCCCACATTGACCACGGCAAGTCCACGCTGGCCGACCGCCTGCTCGAGCTCACCGGCGCTTTGAGCCTGCGCGAGCGCAAGGACCAGGTCCTCGACTCCATGGACCTCGAGCGCGAGCGCGGCATCACCATCAAGGCCCACGCCGTCCGGTTGAACTACCAAGCGCGCGACGGGCAGGCCTATCAGCTCAACCTCATCGATACGCCCGGGCACGTGGACTTCAGCTACGAGGTCTCGCGCTCGCTCTCGGCCTGCGACGGCGCCCTGCTCGTCGTCGACGCCTCGCAGGGCGTCGAGGCGCAGACGCTCGCCAACGCTTACCTCGCCGCCAAGCACGGCCTCGAAATCATCCCGGTCATCAACAAGATGGATTTGCCCCAGGCGCGGCTGGAAGAGACCGCGGCGCAGATCGAGCACCTGCTCGGCCTGCCGGCTTCGCGGGATTTGCCAATCAGCGCCAAGCTGGCACCCGGCATCGAGGCCGTGCTGGAAGCGGTGGTGGCGCGCGTGCCGCCGCCGCAGGGCGACGCCGCCGCCCCGCTGCGCGCGCTCATTTTCGACTCCTGGTTCGACTCCTACCGCGGCGCCATCGTGCTGGTGCGGGTGGTGGACGGCGTCCTGCGGCCGAAGATGCGCGTGCGCCTGGTGGCCACCGGCCAGACCTATGAGGTCGAAGAGCTGGGCGTGCTCACGCCCAAGCCGCTGCGGGTCGAAGCGCTCGCCGCCGGCGAGGTCGGCTTCGTCATCGCCAACATCAAGCGCGTCCACGATGCCCAGGTGGGCGACACCCTCACCGAAGAAGGCCGTGCCGCCGTTGCGCCCCTGCCCGGCTTTACCCACGTCAAGCCCATGGTCTTCGCCGGCCTGTATCCGGCGAGCGCGGAAAACTACGAAGAGCTGCGCGACGCTCTGGAGAAGCTGGCGCTCAACGACTCCGCGCTCTCCTACGAGGCCGAAACCTCCACCGCGCTCGGCTTCGGCTTCCGCGCCGGCTTCCTCGGCCTGCTCCACATGGAGATCGTGCAGGAGCGCCTGGAGCGCGAGTTCGGGTTGACGCTGGTCTCGACCGCCCCCAGCGTCCGCTACCGGATTCTGACGAAGAAAGGCGACGAGGTCGAACTCGAAAGCCCGGCGCGCTTTCCTCCGCCCGGCGAGATTGACCTCATCGAAGAGCCGGTGCTGGAGCTCACCATCATCACCCCGGCGCAGTACCTCGGGGGGCTCCTGAAGCTCTGCGAAGAGCGCCGCGGCACGCAGAAGAAGTTCGACTACATCTCGCCCGCGCGGGTGCTTTTGCAGTACGAGCTGCCGCTGGCGGAGATGGTGCGCGACTTCTACGACCGGCTGAAGTCCATCTCGCAGGGCTACGCTTCGATGGACTACGAGTTGGCGGGCTACGGCGCGGCCGACCTGGTGAAGCTCGACATCGTCGTCGCCGGCGAGCCGGTGGACGCTTTCGCCACCATCTGCCACCGCGAGGAAGCCTACGAGCTCGGCAAGTCGCTGGTCGAGCGCCTGCGGAAGCTGATTCCCCGGCAGCAGTTCGAGGTGGTGTTGCAGGCGGCGCTCGGCAGCCGGGTCATCGCGCGGGAAACGGTGCGGCCGCTGCGCAAAGACGTCACCGCCAAGTGCTACGGTGGCGACATCACCCGCAAGCGCAAGCTGCTGGAAAAGCAGCGCGCCGGCAAGCGCCGCATGAAGCGCGTCGGCCGCATCGACATCCCCCAGGAAGCCTTCTTAGCGGTGCTGAAGATCAGCTCACCCGAAGGGTGAGCACAGGGCGTCTCAAGGCACAAGAAAGGAGGGGCCATGGACGGCAGCGTCACAAAAGAATTGATTCGTGTTGCAAACGAATGGGATCGGGCGACGGTCGAGAACGACGCGGAAGCGATCGGGCAGTATATGGCCGACGACTCGGTTGGCCGCGCGCTCAAGCGTCGACCAGCACCTTGAATCCGCCGTAAACCATGCGCTTGCAGTCGAAGGGCATGGACTGCGGATTCATGTTGGCGATGCGCGGGTCTTTCATCACCCGGGCGTTGACGCGGTCGCGATGCGCCCGCGACTTGAAGACGATGAACGAGAACACCACCGTCTCCCCGGGCTTGCACTTCACCGTGCGCGGGAACTTGATCGCCGCCCACTTCGGATTCAGATCGTCGCCGACGCACTCCTTGTAGTCAAGGGCACCATGCTCCCGCCAGGCCTTGCCCGCTTTCTGCGCAATGCGGCGGTAGGTCTCCAAGTTTTTCTTCGGTACCGGCAAGACATATCCATCTACGTATCGCATGTGAAGCCTCCTTTGCTTTGTCCCACACGATTCTTCCTTGGCTCAACTTCGCAGAGGGATGAGTTCGCGCAGCCGCGGCTCCGCAAGTTGCTCATCGTTCGGCCTGCCTGATGCGGTGTAGAACTCCGCCAAGCCAGGCGCAGGGCAAGGCGGTGAGCACGAGCGCGATCGGGTACCAGGCCGGGCCCAGGTCCATCGGGATGGTGGCGATCGCGCCGGCGAGACTCAGTACAAACCCCACAACCCCCAAGACCAACGCGTGGCGCATCGGATTGCGAGGCGCGAACGTTGCGGCGATGTAGCTTCCAACGACGGCATAGACGATCCGATAGGCCAGCGCCAGAAGATTCAAGCCTGGGTCGTGCATCGGCTGGCCCCAGGGCGGATACACCTCGAGCGTATGCAGCACTTGGTCCGTGCCGAGCGAAAGGACAACGATCGCGAAAAACCCCAAGAGTATGGCGGCCGTGCTTCGCAGGCGGCGCGGATGCGCGCTCGTTCTTGTCATTTGCACAGTCACTTGATGTCTCCTCTGCAGATTCCTCGCCCCGCAGCTTCGGGGCTCGGAATGACCCGCAGGCGGGGTCGTGGCTAGCGGCGGCGCTTGCGCCCCCTGCGCTTCGGGCGGGCGCGGCCCCTCGCTCTCGCTCGGGGTGAACGGGCGCGACGACGGGGACGAGCACGGCGCGCCTTCTGCTTGCGGCGGGCAGCCCGACGCTTCGGCTTGGCCCGACGCCGCGGCTGGCGGCGAGCCTTCTTGCGGCGCTTGGGTCTGGCCTTCTTTTTCTTCTTCGGCTTGGGCTTGCTAATGGGCGGAGGCGGCGGCGCGTAGGCGGGCGGGTAAGGCGCGGGACGCTCCTCTTCCCCGGGGAGTTCTTCTTCCTCGCCGAGCTCTTCTTCCTCGGGGTAGTCCTCGCCCAGCTCTTCGTCGCCGCGGCCGAACTCTTCTTCGTCGTCGCCGTTGCGCAGCCGCAGCTCGTCAGCCGGCTCGAATTCTTCGCGCGCCATCCAGCCCTCCTGTGGCGGCTAAATTCGGGCGCATTAGACGGCCAGGGGCGGGGATTTGTCAAGAGGAGGCAGAGTTTTTTGCTAACTAGTTGAAAAGGCGGGCGTTCGCTTACTCGGGCAGGCGCAAGGTATCGCCGGCGCGCAGTTCGCGCTCTTCCAGAAACGGGTTGGCCTCGCGGATAGCGGCCATCGAAACCCCATAGCGGCGGGACAAATCCCACAGCGTCTCGCCGCGGCGCACGCGATGCAACCGCGCCCCGTTCGTGCTGCCAGGGCGCGACTCTGCCGCCACCGTGCCGCGCTCCGGAACCACCAGGCGCTGCCCGACGCGGATGACCGAGCGCAGGGTGAGGCCGTTGGCCTCGGCCAGCGCCTGCGTGCTCACCCCGTGGCGAGCGGCGATGGCCGAGAGCGTGTCGCCGGCTTCGACCGTGTAGCGGTCGCCGGGAGCGCTGCGGCGGTTGCGGCTGGGTCGCGGCGCGGGGGCGCGAGAGTCGCCCGTGGGAATGACCAGCACGTCGCCGGGGCGGATGAGCGAGCGGAGCGAGATATTGTTGGCGGCGGCGAGCGCGTAGGCGCCGACGCCGTAGCGGGCGGCGATGCCGGAGAGCGTGTCGCCGCGGCGGACGTTGTGGCGCTGCCAGTCCACCAGCTTCGCTTCCGGCAGCGCCGGCAGCGCCGCCAGTAAAGTCTCGGACGTCCCCGGCGGCACATACAAGACGAAATCCTCCCGCCGGGGCGTGACCCCGCGCAGCACCTGCGGGTTCAATTCTTCCAGCTCACCCACGCTCACGCCAATGGCTGCGGCGAGCTCGCGCAGCTCGACCGGCTTCGCGAGCGTCACGCTCTCGAAGCGCACGGGCGGCTCGGGCTCGACTTCGATCCCGTAGCGCGCCGGATCCTTGGCGATGAGCGCCACGGCTAGGATGATGGGGACATAGTTTCGGGTCTCGCGCGGCAGCAGGCGCCGGTCGAGCAGCTCCCAGTAATCTTTCTGGCGGGCGCGGGCCAGGGCGCGCTCGACCCGCCCGGGGCCGCTGTTGTAAGCGGCCAGGGCCAGGTACCAGTCGCCGAACTGCTGGTGGAGGTCGCGCAGGTGGCGCGCGGCGGCGCGGGTGGACTTGACCGGGTCGCGCCGCTCGTCCACCCACCAGTCGATCTGCAAATCGTACTCGCGGGCGCGGTAGCTGACGAACTGCCAGAGGCCGACGGCGCGGGCGCGCGAGCGGGCGGTGGGCTGGAAGGCGCTCTCGGCCTGGGCGAGATAGATCAAGTCCTGCGGCAGACCTTCTTCGGCCAGCACGCCGGCGATGAGCTCGCGGTAGCGCCCGGCGCGGCGCAGGCCGTTCTCGACGATGCGCCGCCCGCGCGCGGTATTCTGGAAAAAGTTGAGCACGCTCAAGACGCGTTCGTTGACGGTGAGCGGCAGGTCGCCGCCCGCCAGGCCGGCCAGCTCCTGCACGACTTGGGCGCGGAGCTTCGGGTCCAGCGGGAAAGTGAGCGGGGCCACCTGCTCGATGGCGGCGGGGACGTCGCCGGGCTCCTCGCCGTTGCCGGCGTCGCGCAGCGCCGTGAGCTCGAGCTGGTGGATGCGGTCAACCAGCGCATCGAAGCCGTAGAGCAGCCGCGGGTCCTCGCGCACGGCGTGCGGCGAGGCCAGCAGCAGCTCCAGGGCGCGGTCGAACTCCAGCCGGGCGGCGTCGAGCTCGCCGGCGCGGTAGAGCTCCTCGCCGCGGCCGAAGGCGGCCTCGGCCTCATCGAGCGTCTCTTCGACCGGGTCGGGGACGTCGCTGCCGAGATAGCGCAGGAGCGGCGGGCGCAGCGGAGCGTCGCGCGGGCCGAGAACGATGTCGGCGAGCTCATCCGGCGCCCGCTTGCCCGCGCTCTTCTTTTCGTTGCCGCCGGTCTTGGCCCCGCGCACCTGGGCGCTCTCTGGCTCGCAGCCCGCTGCCAACAGGGCGAACGCGAGCAGAGAAATCCCCAGCGCGCCGCGCTCGACAATCTTTTTGCCGCCTGCCGGCAAGCTTGCGACTCTCCTCTCCCAGCCGCCCCGGGACCTCGGGACGCGCCCGAATATCCCGCGATTTTACAGGGACGCTTCTCTCCCTGTCTACGCCTTACCCCTTGGACGCGCCGCCGGGGGGAAGGTTTTGACTCCGGGGCGGGAGGACGGTATGATGCGGCGTCCGCTCGTTCCGGCCCGGGGTTGCGGCGCGGCCGCTAATTGCTGTGAAGGAGTCGAAGTATGGCCTCTTATGCCAGCCCTGTTTCCGGCGCCCGCAAGCTGGTGCGCCGGCGGTTGATTGTGGACGCGCCCTTTCAGTTGCGGGCGCTGCTGCCGCTGATTCTCTTCGTCGCGATTTACCTCGCCCTGATGGGGCTGACCTTCTACCGCCTGCACACCGCCGCGGCCACCGAGCCCGACCCGGGCGTGCGCGCCATCCTGGGGGCGCAGCTGGACAATCTGCACCTGCACTTCTGGCCGGTGCTGGGAGTGGCGGGCCTGCTGGCTCTCTACACCGACCTGCACTGGTCGCTGCGGGTGGCGGGGCCGCTCTACCGCCTGCACCGCACCTTGACCGAGCTGGCCGAAGGCGAAGTCAAGCCGCTGCGCTTCCGCCGCCGCGACGAGTTCAAGGTCTTCGGAGAAGACGTCGCCCAGTTGAGCCGGAAGATGCAGTTGATTGCCACCCGCAACCGCGATATCCTGTTTGCCGTGCACGGCCACTTGAAGAAACTGGCCGAGCGGCTGGCCGCCGACGAGATCATCGCCCGCGCCGACCTGGACGAAGCGGTGCGGGCCATGCTGGCCCAGCTCGAAAAAGCGCCCGAGATCGGCGGGGCGGTGCGGCGGTAAGGATGGTTCCGATGAACTGGCGGCGCAGAGCGAAAGGCTTCAGCCTCCCGGAGCTGATGGTGGTGCTGGCCATCATCATGCTGCTGGTGGTGCTGGCCGTGCCCCGGTACAAGAAGAGCAAGCAGGTGGCGGAAGACGCCGCCGCCCAGGCCAACCTCAAGAGCATCCACACCGCCCAGGAAGCCCACCGCATCACCAACGGAGAGTACGCCCCCAACTTCACGGTGCTGGCGGGCACGGGGAGGAGTCTCCCGGTGACCGACGGCGGCGGCGATAGCGGCGGCGGCGGCAGCAACACCTCTGTCATGGTCTACCACGGCTACATCTACCGGATGTCGCGCCCGCTCACGGATGAATACACCGTGACCGCCGAGCCCGTCGAAAACCGCAGCACCCGGCCCAGCTTCACCATCAACCAGACCGGCGCCATCTCCGCCTCGGGCGGCTCGGGCAGCTCGGGCCCCGTCGGCGGCATCGGCGGCAAGAAGAAAGACGAAGACGAGAACAAGAAGTAGCCTCCCCGCCGGTCACTCCCTCTTCCAGGAATCGCTCCCCCAGCCGCGCAGGTGTCTCTTCAGGGAAAGAGAACGCCAGACAAAAGAAAGGGGCACGATCCGGAGTTCGGGCGTTGGGCGAGGTTCGCTGAATCTCTCGTCGCCGCTGGCGAGAGCCAGCAATCCCGGATCGTGCCCGTGGACTTCTGGGTTTTTTCTACTCCCGGGCGGCGGGCTTGGCTGTGACGACGGTCACACCCCGGTTTTTTTCGACCGGGCGCGGCGAAAGCGGAGGGTTAGGCCAGGGCTTGCTTCATGTCAGCGATGAGGCCTCCCCGCCGACCTTCGTAGACACGGACGGTAGGGCACGGCTTTAGCCGTGCCATTCGGGTGTAAGAAACGGGGGGCTTTAGCCCCTGAGGGATTTCGCCTCAGGCAAGGGCTTGCTTGAGGTCGGCGATCAAATCCACCGGGTCTTCCAGGCCGATGGAGAGCCGCACCGTGCCCGGTGCCACCCCGGCCCCGGCCAGCTCTTTCGCTGACATCTTGTAGTGTGAGGTGTAGATCGGCAGCACCGCCAGCGACTCGACCCCGCCGAGCGAGGCCGCCAGCAGGAACACGCGAATCCGCCCGCAGAAGCGCCGCGCCCCCGCCAGGCCGCCCTTGTGGTCGAAGGCCAGCATGGCTCCGTAGCCGTCCATCTGGCGGCGCGCCAGCCGGTGGTCGGGATGGGAGCGCAGGCCGGGGTAGTGCACGCGCGCCACTTTCGCGTGTCGCTCGAGGAAACGGGCGACGGCCAGCGCCGTCTCCGCCTGCCGCCGCACCCGCGGCTCCAGACTTTTGATGCCGCGGATCAGGAGATAGCCCGCCCAGGGGTCCATCGAGCCGCCCAGGTGAATCACCGTCTGGCGGATTTTTTCGACCAGGGCGCGGCGACCGGCCACCGCCCCGGCGATGATGTCCGAGTGGCCGCCCAAGTATTTCGTGGCGCTGTGGCAGACGAGGTCGAAGCCGAGCTCGAGTGGCCGCTGCAGCACAGGCGTGGCGAAGGTGTTGTCCACGACCGCCGCCAGTTTGAAGCGGCGCGCCAGCGCGGCCGCCTTGCGCAAGTCAACGATGCGCAGCGTCGGGTTCGTCGGAGTCTCGGTGTAGAGCGCGCGTGTGCGCGGCGTGACTAGCCGCTCCACGCCCTTCAAGTCGTTCTCCACATAGTGCACGCGGATGCCGAAGCGCGGCAGGTAGTCGCGCATCAGCCGGTACGTGCCGCCATAGAGCTGCCGGGTCGCGATGATTTCGTCGCCGGCGCCCGCGAGCGTGAGCAGCGTTGAGGCGATGGCCGCCATCCCCGAGGCGGTGACGAGCGCCGCTTCCGCGCCTTCGAGCGCGGCCAGCTTGGCCTCGGCGACGCGCAGCGTGGGGTTGCCATAGCGCGTGTAGATGTCGGCCTTGGAGCGGCCTTCGGCCCAGCGCTTCATCTCCTCGACGCTTTCAAAGGTGAAGGTCGAGGTCTGGACCACCGGCGTCGCCACCGGCCCGCCCACGCCCGTGTGGGTTTCCCCGGCGTGCACCGCCGTGGTGGCGGCTCCTACCGATCTCTTGTTGGCTCGTCTCTTGGCCATTCCGGGCGAAACTCTACCAGCGGGCGCGTCCCCTGCGCCACTACCAAATTGTCTCCAGAAAAAGTTCAACCCAGCGGCAGGGGCCGCTGGGCTGAGCAGCAAGGAAAAGAATTCCGGGGGACGAAGTCGCCCCGGCAGGGCACGGCTCTTGCCCTGAGCGTAGTCGAAGGGTCAGCCGTGCCGCAGGCGAACCAAGAAAGAAAGGGCTTTAGCCCCTGAGGTCGAGTCCCTCAGCGGCTAAAGCCGGTAGGTGCGGGCGGCAGGGCGGCACGCTTAAAAGCGTGCCCTGACGAGCATCAGGCCTCTTCCTCCACTTCTTCGGCTTCCTTGCCGGCTTTGTGCTGGGCGATGATCTTCTGCTCGAGCTCGCGGGGGACGAAGTCGTAGTGGGCGAACTCGGCGTGGTAGCTGCCGCGGCCCTGGGTGAGGGAGGTGAGGGCGGTGGCGAAGTCGAGCATCTCCGCCATCGGCATCTGCGCCTTGATGACGGTGGAGGCCCCGCGCGTGTCCATCCCCTGGATGCGCCCGCGGCGGGCGTTGATGTCGCCCATCAGGTCGCCGGAGAACTCCTGCGGGGCGTAGACTTCGATGTTCATGATGGGTTCGAGCAGCGCGGGCTTCGCCTGCTCCATGCATTTCTTGAAGGCGAGCGAGCCGGCGATCTTGAAGGCGATGTCGCTCGAGTCCACGTCGTGGTACTGCCCGTCGTAAAGGATGGCGCGGAAGTCCACCATCGGGTAGCCGGCCAGGTACCCGCGCTCGGCCGCGGCCACGATGCCCTTCTCCACCGAGGGGATGAAGTTCCGGGGGATGGCCCCGCCGAAAACGTCGTCCACGAACTCGAACCCCGCCCCGCGCGCCAGCGGCTCCATCTTCACCCGGGCGACGCCGAACTGCCCGCGCCCGCCCGTCTGTTTCTTGTGCTTGCCTTCGGCCTCGGCCCTGGCGCGGATGGTTTCGCGGTAGGGGACTTTCGGCGCCTTGAGCGTGACTTCGACGCCGTACCGCTTCTTCAATTTCGAGACCACCACTTCGATGTGCTGCTGGCCGGAGCCGGACAAGAGAAACTCGCGCGTCTGCGCCTCGCGCGTGTAGCGCAGCGACGGGTCTTCTTCCAGGATCTTGTGCATGGCCGCCGACATTTTCTCTTCGTCCTGGCGGGTCTTGGGCTCGACCGCGAAGCTGATGAGCGGCTCGGGGAGCTTGACGGCCGGGTAGTGGAGGGGCGCGGCCTTGTCGCCCAGGGTGTCCCCGGTAAGCGTCTCCTTCAGCTTCCCCACCACGCCGATGTCGCCGGCGTGCAGCTCCGCCACCTGGGTGTGCTTCTTGCCCTGGGCGACCGAGATGTGCTGGAAGCGCTCGGCCACCCCGCGGGTGTAGTTCTGGATGGTGGCGTCGTTCTTCAAGACCCCGCTCATTACCTTGAAGTAGCTGATGCGCCCGGCGAAGGGATCGGCCAGGGTCTTCCAGACGAAGACGGCGGTGGGCTCGGCGTCGCTCACCGGGCGCGTCACCTTCTCGCCCGGGCGCTCGGGCTTGCCCTGAGCGGAGTCGAAGGGCTTGCTGAAGCCGGTGGTTTCCTTGCGCTCCACCGCGCTCGGCAAATAGTCGGCGATGAAGTTCAACAAATAATCGGCGCCGATGTTGCGCAACCCGGAGACGGGCAGGGCCGGATGCAGCCGCCCGGCGCGCAGCGCCGCCCGCAAGCCTGGGCGCAGGTCTTCCTCCGGCAGCGTCCCCTTCTCGAAGAACTCTTCCATCAGCTTGTCGTCGCCCTCGGCCACCATCTCGATCAAGGCTTCGTGGGCCTTCTTGGCGGCGTCGGCGAGCTCGGCGGGGATGTCGCCCACCGTGGCTTTGCCGGAGCCATTGCCCTCGTAGCTCCACGCCTTCATTCCGACCAGGTCAATCAAGCCGCGAAAGCCGGCCGCTTCGCCGAGCGGGAGCGCCACCGGCACCACGCTCCGCCCGAACCGCTCCGCCAGCGCGCCGAGCGTGCGCTCGAAGCCGGCGTTGTCGCGGTCCATCTTGCTGATGACGAAGACGCGGGGCAGCTCGAACTCGATGGCGTAGTCCCAGACTTTCTCGGTCACGACTTCCGGCCCGGCCACCGCGTCCACCAGGATCAGCGTGCTGTCGGCGGCCACCAGCGCCGCCTTGGTGTCGTTGATGAAGAGGTTGTAGCCGGGCGTGTCGATGAAGTTGATTTTGACTTTCTCTCCCGCGGCCCCGCCCTCCGAAGCCTTGGCGGAGGAGGGCCACTCGGCGTGCGCGAGCGCCGACCAGATGGAAACCTTGCGCGCGATCTCTTCTTCGTCGAAGTCGGTCACCGACTGGCCCTCGTCCACCCGCCCCAGGCGGTCGACCAGCCCGGCGGTGAAGAGGCAGGCGGTGACCAGCGAGGTCTTGCCGGTGTCGCCGTGGCCGGTGACCCCGACGGTGCGGACGGCTTCTCCCGGGTACACCTTCACCGGATTCTCCCCGAAGCGCCCTCCCGGGACTTAAGGGGGCGCGCTTGCCCACCGAAGCCTTAGCGTAGGTGGGAAGGCAGGATGCTACCCCGCTTGATGCCCTGTGGTCAACTCGCTCTGGATCCGCTTGGTACGCCCGCACGGCGCGCCAGCGCCCGCCACCGCCAGAGCCTCAAGCCGAGAAAGACGGCAGCAATTGTCAGCCAAGCAACGAGCGAAATCCTTATGTGGTGATGACCGCTGTAGCCATCCCAAAGAAACGCGGCCGCCAAGAGCAAGGCGGAGCAAGCAAGGGCAACCATGCCAAGCCAGGCCAGCACCCGTTGTTTAATAGTGGGTGGCCTTTCGGGTGAAGCGCGCAGCAAGCCCCGTTGGCGGTCCACCCAGAAACCTACCCAGGTCCAAAAGACAACGATCCCGATTCCATAAGCCACATAGAACACCCAGGGCTGCTCGGGGAAGAAGGAAGCCAGTGCTAACGCAAGTGGTATGCTGATTAGGAAACTTGGCAGATTGAGAGCAACGCAGATTTGGGTGGCAGGGGGAGTGTAACCATCCCACATCGAATATAGATCCCCGCTAACGACCTTTCCCGCAGATGGACCAGTATGAATTCGCGGGACTTTGGCCGCAGCTCGCTCCTCGGCTTGCGCTCGCACAGTGCGCAATTGTGCGTCTCCTAGGAGAAGCAGGCCCGCTGCGAGTGCAATCTGCAGGATCGGGAGGACCCACCGGAAAGCGATGCGCCGCATAGTTCCCCGCTACGCCCGCGGGCGGCTCCGGGTCAACCCGGGCAGACAAGCCTGTCTGCCCCACTACGCCAGGTCAGCGGCGCGAAACGGCAAGCGACGCAACCGCTTGCCGGTGGCCGCGAAGACGGCGTTGGCCACGGCGGCGGCGATGGGCGGGACGCCCGGCTCGCCCGCCTGCGGTCAACCCGGGGCTACACGCGGACGACCAGCTCGGGGGAATCCGAGGTGCGGAAGGCGTGGGCCATATTCGGGGTGCTGAAGGCGGCGCCCACGCGCCCGCACCTGTCCACCACGAGGACCCCGCCCATCCCCTCGGTGCGCTCGCCGAGCGTCGCCAGCGCTTTGTCGGCGGCCGCCTGCGGCTCCGCGCCCGCCGCCAGTAGGTCGCTCACGCTCTTGGCCAGCACGACTTTCATGATGTGCTCGCCATGGCCGGTGGCGGAGACCGCCCCGGTGCGGTTGTCCGCGTAGCAGCCGCAGCCGATGAGGCAGGAGTCGCCCACCCGTCCCGGATACTTGCAGGCGGTGCCGCCGGTCGAAGTGGCCGCCGCCAGGTTCCCCTGGGCGTCGAGCGCCACCGCCCCTACCGTGCCGGCCGAGCGCGCGCGCAGCGGGGGACCGGCGGAAGCCTGGTGCTTCTCCTGGTACCAGCGCTCGACTTCCCGCGCGATGACCAACTCCGAGGGATTGCAGAGAGACACACCCATTTCGACCGCGAACTGCTCGGCCCCCGGCCCCACCAGCAGCATGTGCTCGCTGCGCTCAAGCACCAGCCGGGCGACGTGGATGGGATTGCGCAGGCGCTCGACCGCGGCCACCGCCCCCGCCTTCAGCGTGCGCCCGTCCATCAGGATGGCGTCGAGCTGCACGAAACCGTCGCGGTTCAGGTGGGAGCCGATGCCGGCGTCAAAGATGGGATCGTCTTCGAGCGCGAGCACCGCCTGCTCGCAGGCCTCCACCGCCGCGCCGCCCCGCGCCAGCACTTCCCAGCCGCGAGCGAGCGCCTGCTCCACGCCCGCCCGGCAGGCCGCGGCCGCCTCGGCGGGAATCTCCCACGCTCCTCCGTGCACCGCCAGCGCCAGCTTGCTCAATGAATGACCCGCCTTTCCGCCGAGTTTCCGGCGTGAACCCGTCAGCGCACGGCGCGGACGCCGGGCAGGATGCGCCCGGCGGCGGTCTCCCGCCAGGTGAAGACAATGCGGTGGATGACGGTGACGGTGGAAAACAGGGCGATGGCCCACAGCGCCGGCCCCATGCGGTTGAAGACGCCGCCGATGATGAGCAGCACCACGCGCTCCGGCCGCTCCATGAAGCCCACCTTGCAGGTGGGAATGAGCGACTCGGCCCGCGCCCGCGAGTAGCTCACCATGAACGAGCCCGCCATGGCCACCGCCGCCAGCACCACGTAGACGAAGCGGCCGATGCGAGCGTAGTAGACCAGCAGGCCCATGTAGAGCACCATGTCGGAGTAGCGGTCGATCATCGAATCGAAGAAGGCCCCGAAGGCGCTCACCCGCCCCTGCTTGCGCGCCACCGGCCCGTCGGTCAAATCGAAGATGCCAGCGAGGAAGATGATGCCCGCGCCCAGCAGGAAATAGCGCTCCGGGTGCTCCGGGTCGGCCATCCCGAAGACGACCGCGGCACCGCCGTTCACCAGCAGCCCAATGAAGGTCAGCACGTTCGGGTGGATGCCGGTGGCCGCCAATCCGTCCACGATCTTGCCGTGGAGCCAGCGGCCGCCGTAGGCGATGACGCGCGTGTACATGGAGTTTCGCGTGGCGCGCTCCCGCCGGGCGGGGCGTGCCTTACTCGTCGTAGATGGTTTGCAGGCGCACGATCTCGAAGCTGCGCGCCCCGGCCGGGGTCCGGACTTCGACCACCTCCCCGGGCTGCTTCCCCATCAAGGCGCGGCCGATGGGCGAAGTGGTGGAGATCAGCCCCGCCGCGGCGTCGCTCTCTTCCGCCGTCACCAGCTGATAGCTCGTCTCGTCTTTCTTCCCGATGTCCACCAGGGTCACGCGGCTGCCGTAGCCCACCCGGTCGCGGGGAATCTTCGTGAGGTTGACGAGCGAGAGCGCCGCCAGCCGCTGCCGCAGCTGCTGCAAGCGCATCCCCACCAGGTGCTGGCGCTCTTTGGCGAACTTGTACTCGGCGTTCTCGCTCAAGTCGCCGTGGGCGCGCGCCTTGCCGATTTCCTTGGGGAGGTCGTGGTGCAGCTCGCGCTCGAGCTGGGCGATCTCTTCTTCCAGCTTGCGGCGGATGCGCTCGCCCGCGTCGGCGTTGTTGTTGTCGGGCATAAGCGGGACACTCCCGGGCCTCTCACCCCGGCAGGGAACCGAGTATAGCCAAAGCGCGGCGCGCCACGCAACTCGACTCGCCCCGGCCCGTTATAACTCTTCGCGGCTGGCGAAAGACCCTTTAGGCATCCATAGCCTCCGGGAAGAGTTACCCTGAGCGAGCGGAGCCAGTCGAAGGGTCGCCGCTCATTTCGCGCTTGACGCCCGGCGAGAAAGCGGCGTAGAATAAATTTGTTAGGGACCTCCCGGGGACACGCGCTTGATGCCCTTTAAAGTCGGCGAGAAGGTGGTCTACCCGAATCACGGCGTCGGGGTCATCGAGCAGATTACCCACAACTCCCTGAACGGCCGCGCCGAAGAGTTCTACTTGATCCGCATCCTTTCGAACAGCCTGCGGGTCACCATCCCCTGCACCAACGCCGACTGCGTCGGCCTGCGCCGCATCATCAAGGCGGCCGATGTCCCCCGCGTGCTCTCCCGCCTGCGCAACGGCAAGACTGAATCGCCCCGCGACTGGAAGTTCCGCTTCAAGCAGAACTCCGAAAAAATGCGCACCGGGCTGCTCGAAGACGTCGCCGAGGTCCTGAAGAGCCTGGTGGCCTTGAGCAACCAGAAGGTCTTGAGCTTCCGCGAGAAGAAGATGCTCGAACGGGCGCGCCAGCTGCTGGTGGCCGAGCTCGCCACCGTCCGCAACGTTACCGAAGGCACCATCGAGCTGGATCTGCAGAAAATCCTCGGCAAGTCCGGCCTCCACCTCCCCGAAGCCAGCTGACCCGAAGCCCGAAGGGCGCAGGGTCATCCTGAGCGAAGCGAAGGATCTCAAACGCAGCGGGCGCGCTTGCCCCTCTGTCATCCCGCTTGTCCCGCCTGCCCTGTCGGAGCGCAGCGGAGACCCTGAGCGAAGTCGAAGGGAGCAAAGCCGAAGGGGCGGTGAGGGATCTGCTTTTCATAACACCGACTTCGCCGTGCGCAGCTCGCTCACGCCCGGCCACCATCTTTTTTCCTTGTCATCCCGAGCGAAGCCCGCGCCAGCGGGCGCAGTCGAGGGACCTGCTTTTCACAAGACCGATCTCGCCGTCCGCAGCTCGCTCACGCCCGGCCACCAGACCGCGTAAGTGAAGTCGCCCGGGCGAATCGAGGCGGCGCCGAACTCGCCGCGTTTGTTCGCCGCGTAGACGCAGGCCTCGATCTTTTCGTTTTCCGGGTGCACCGCGAGCATCCAGCGCAGCACCGCCTCGCAGGCCGACTGCGGGTCCGCGCCGACGCGCATGCGCTCGACGATGGCGGAGCTCGAGCAGAACTTGGCCATCTCGTCGCCGTCGCCCGTCGCCCCCGCCGCGCCCACCGTGTTGTCCACGTAGATGCCGCAGCCGAGGAGCGGCACGTCGCCCACGCGCCCCGAGAGCTTCCAGGAAAGCCCCGAGGTCGAGCCGCCCGCCACCAGGTTGCTGGCCGCGTCGAGCGCCACCATCGTGATGGTGTCGTGGTCGTCGTCGAGCCCGGGCGCTTGCTGTTTCTGGTCAGGCCGGATGATGGGCTTCTCCTCGGGCGCGCCGCGGCGGAACTGGCGCCGCTTCGCGTCGGCCTTCCACTTCATCCACAGCTCCAGCGCCTTGGGCGTCAATAGCTGCTGCGGCTCGAAGCCTTCGGCGAGGGCGAAGCGCAGCGCGCCGTCGCCGGCGAGCATCGTGTGGTAGGTCTTCTCCATCACCCGGCGAGCGACGGAGATGGGCGTCGCGATCTGTTCGAGCGCCGCCACCGCCCCGGCGCGGTGCGTGGGGCCGTCCATGATGACGGCGTCGAGTTGCAAGACGCCCTCCTCGTTCGGGCGCGCGCCAACGCCGACCGACATCACCTCGGGGTCGAGCTCGGCGGTGTTGATGCCTTTTTCGACCGCGTCCAGCAGGCTCCCGCCGCCCGCCAGCACCTCGGCGGCCTTCTCGTTCGCCGGCTTCCCGTGCTTCCACGTCGAAATGAAAAACGGCCTGCCGCCTGCAGTCTCCGCTTTAGAGGGCCTGCCCTCCGAAGCGCGCAGCGCGTAGGAGGGCGCCACGGCTGCCGCCACGCCCGCCGCCGTCAGTCCCTGGAAGAACCCTCTCCGCGTCAGCTTGCCATTGCTCATCTTTTTCTCCTTCGCGAGTTTCGAGTTTCGTTTTTCGAGTTTCGAGCTTTCCCCCAGGCGCCGCCGCCGGGGGTTTCAATGCGGATGGCATCGCCGGCGCGCGCGTTCACCGTGCACTTGCCCGGCAGCAGAACAACTTCACCGCTGCGCTTGAGCCACAGGCTGCGGCCGAGCTTACCTGCGCGGCCGCCGGCGAGTCCATAGGGCGGGAAGCGGCGCCGGTCGGCGAGGATCGCCACCTGGGCGTCGGTCAGTAGCTCAACCTCTCGCACGACGCCATCGCCGCCGCGCTGTCGCCCGCGGCCGCCCGAGCCGCGCCGCAACGCGTAACGGCGCACCCGCACGGGATAGAACGACTCCAGCGCCTCAATCGGCGTGTTCAGCGAATTCGTCATGTGAGTGTGGATGCCGTCGAGGCCGTCGCGCGTGGCGCGCGCTCCCATCCCGCCGGCGATGGTCTCATAATAAGCGAACGGCTCACCGTCCGGTCCGAGGCCGCCCAGGGTGAAGTTGTTCATCGTGCCCTGGCTGGCGGCGGGGATGCGCGCGGGGATCGCCTTCGCCAGCGCCCGCAGCAGCGTGTCCACAATCCGCTGCGAGGTTTCAACGTTGCCGGCCGCCACCGCCGCCGGCGGCTCGGCCGCCACCACCGAGCGCGACGGCGTAATGACTTCAATCGGGCGCAGCAGCCCCGCCGTCGCCGGCGTCTCTTCCGGCACCAGACACCGGAAGACATAGAAGACGGCCGAGACCGTGATGGCGCGCACGGCGTTCACGCACCCGGCCACCTGCGGCGCGGAGCCTGCAAAGTCCACCACCGCCCGGCCGCCGCGCACGCGAATCCGCACACGGATACGCACCGGGCCGGGCGTGATGCCGTCGTCGTCGAGGAAGTCTTCCGCCGCGTAGGTACCGGCGGGAATCCTGCGGAGCGTGGCGCGCATCATGCGCGCCGAGTAGTCGAGCAAATGGCCGGCGTAGGCGCGCACTTCGGCCGGGCCGTAGCGCGCCACCATCTCCTCGAGGCGCCGCGCGCCCAGCCGGCAGGCGGCCACCTGCGCCGTCAGATCGCCCTCGCGCTCGACCGGGGTGCGCACGTTGGCAAGGATCAAGTCGAGCACATCGCGGCGCAGTCGCCCGCGCGCGGCGAGCTTGGTCGGCGGGATGCGCAGGCCTTCCTGGTAGACGTCGCGGCTCAAGCCCATCGAGCCGGGCTGCGCTCCGCCCACGTCGGCGTGGTGCGCCCGGCTGGCGACGTAGAATGCCGCCTGGCGTGAGCGGCGCGCGAACACCGGCATGACCAGGGTGATATCGGGCAGGTGCGTGCCGCCGGCGAAGGGGTCGTTGAGCACGGCGATGTCGCCCGCTTCGAGCCGGAGCGCGGCGAGGGCCGCGGCGACCGACATCGGCATCGAGCCCAGGTGCACCGGCATGTGGTCGCCCATGGCCAGCACTTGGCCGCGGGCGTCGAAGACCGCGCAGGAGTAGTCCCGCCGCTCCTTGATGTTCGGCGAGAAAGCGGTGCGGCGCAGCGCCGCCCCCATCTCTTCCGCCACGGCGTGGAAGAGGTTCTTGAAGATCTCGAGCTTGACCGGGTCTGCCTTCATGGCCGCTCCAAAACCATATTCTCGTAGGCGTCCACGCGCAGGCGCCAGCCGGGCGGGAGCACCGTCGTGGCGCTGTACTCGGCCACGACCGCCGGGCCGCGGAGCCGCGCCCCCGGACGCAGCCGCTCGCGGATGTAGAAGTCGGTCGCCAAGCGCCGCCCGTCGAACCACACCGGAGCGCGCTTGAAGCGCGCGGCTCGCGGGCTGCTTCCGGCGACGCGAGCCCGGCGCAGCGCGGGCTTTTCGGTCACGCCCACGGCGCGCAGACGGACGTTGACCACTTCGAGGGAGCGCGCGGGGTCAGCGTAGCCGTAGCGGCGGGCGTGCGCCTGGTGGAAGGCGCGGACAAAGTCGCGGGCGTAGGGCAGCGCCAACTCGTAGGCCTGGCCGCGGTAGCGGAGGTCCAACAAGCGCTCGAGCCGCTGCCGCGCCGGCGCGAACCCTTCGCGGCGCAAGTCGGCGCGCGCCTGCGCTTCGAGGCGTCGGAACTCGCGCTCGAGCCGCGCCCGCGCCGCCGCGTCCACGGGGACGAGCAACGTGCGCGAGTAGTCCTTGACGACATCGGAAAGGAGGATGCCCAGGGCCGAGAGCGCTCCCGGAAACTTCGGCACCAAGACCTGCGAAATCCGCAGCGCCGCAGCCAGGTCGCAGGCGTGCAGCCCGCCGGCGCCGCCGAAAGCCGCGAGCGTATACTCGCGCGGGTCGTAACCGCGCTCGACCGAGATGACGCGGAGGGCGCGCTCCATGGTCGAGTTCGCCACCGCCAGGATTCCGGCGGCGAATTGCTCGACCGAGCGGAAGCCGCGGCCCGCCACGGCGCGCTCCATCAACTGCCGCGGGCGGCGCGCGTCCAGGCGCCACTGGCCGCCGAGGAATTGTTCCGGGTCGAGCCGCCCGAGAATCAAATGAGCGTCGGTGACGGTGGGCTGGCGGCCGCGGCCGTAGCAGATGGGCCCCGGGTCGGCCCCGGCCGACTGCGGGCCGACGCGGAGCGCCCCACCGCGGTCGAACCAGGCGATGGAGCCGCCGCCCGCTCCGACGCTGTGGATGTCGAGCATGGGCACGGCCACAGGGACGCCGCCAACGCTGCCTTCGTTCGTCGTCGCCAGCTCCCCGCTGTCGAGCAGGGCCACGTCGGTTGACGTCCCGCCCATGTCGAAGCTGATGACGCGCTCGACTCCGCCGAGCTGCGCCATCGCCCGCGCGCCCACCACTCCGCCCGCCGGGCCCGAGAGCAGCGTGCGCACGGGCTGCGCCGCCGCCACGCGCGCCGAGATGGCGCCGCCGCTCGACTGCATCACGCTCACTCCTCCGCGGGCGCCGACTACCCGCTCGACCTCGCCGAGGTAGCGCCCGACCAGCGGCGCGAGATAGGCGTTCACCGCCACCGTCGAACTGCGCTCGTACTCGCGGAACTCGGGGAGGATTTCGTGCGAGACGCTCACCGGCAGCCCCAGGCCGCGCAAGGCGCGGGCCACGCGCCGCTCGTGCGCCGGGTTGGCGAAGGAAAACAGCAGACAGACCGCCACTGCCTGCGGCCGCGCGCGCGCCACGGCGCGCCGCACTCGGCGGAGCTCGGCCGGCGTCAGCCGCAGCAGCACGCGCCCGCCGGGCCCGACCCGCTCGCGGACGCCCAGGCGGCGCGCCGCCGGCGCGAGCGGCTCCGGGCGGGTGACGAAGAAGTCGTACAACCGCGGGCGCGCCTGCCGGCCGATGACAAGCACGTCCTCGAAGCCCGCAGTGGTGACAAGAGCGATGCGGGCCCCGCGACGCTCGAGCAGCGCGTTCGTGCCCACGGTGGTGCCGTGGAGCAAGGACACCGGCCCTTCGACTTCGCTCAGGGCAAGCGAGACGCCGGTGCCACCTACAATGCCACCGACGGCTTGGGCGATGGCGCGGGCGGGGTTCGTTGGCGTCGAGAATACCTTCAGGATTTCGAGGCGCGCGCCGCGGACATAGACGCAATCGGTGAAGGTGCCGCCGGTGTCAATGGCGATGCGCATGGGAACGTCGAGGCCCCTGCCTGCGCCTGCCTGCCGCAGGCAGGGCAGGCAGGCGGCCATTCTACTGAATCGCGGCGGAAAGGAAAGCGCTACACGCCCAGCGGCAGCGAAGCGCTGGCGTTGAGCGTGACCGGGTCGGCGAACTCGCCCGCCTGGAACTTCGGCCAGGCCGCGGCGGCGATCATGGCGGCGTTGTCGGTCGAGAGCTGGACGGAGGGAAAGAAAACCGGCAGGCCGCGAGCGGTGCACTCGGCGGCGAAGATCTTCCGCAGCAGCGAATTCGCCGCCACGCCGCCCGAGACGAAGACGGCCCGCGCGCCGGCCTCATCGGCGGCGGCCAGCGTCCGCTCGGTCAAGTCCTCGACCACGGCGCGCTGGAAGCTGGCAACGAGATCGAGCGTGCGCGGGCTGCAGAGGTCGTCGAGCGGCGCCCGCGGCTCGGCTTGCCGCCGCGCCCGGCGGCTTTCGATTTCTTCCCGCAGGCCGTCTTTCTCGACCAGGCGCACCACGGCGGTTTTGATGCCGCTGAAGCTGAAGTCGTGGGGGCGGCCGCGCTTGATATTGGGCCGGGTGAAGACCACGGCCTCGGGGTTGCCGCGCGCGGCCAGGCGGTCAATCACCGGCCCGCCGGGATAGCCGAGGCCGAGGTGCTTGGCGACTTTGTCGTAGGCTTCGCCGGCGGCGTCGTCCACCGTCTGCCCCAGCAGGCGGTAGCGATAGCGGAAAGCGTCGGCGCCGTTCAGTATCCCTCGCTGTCGCGCGGGATAAAGCGGCTCGCGGGCGACCTGGTAGAGCGCGGTGTGCCCGCCGGAGACCACCAGCGTGACCACGGGAAACTCAATCATCGCCGCTTCGCCCTTCTGGTGCGCCTCGAGCAGCACGGCGTGGATGTGGCCTTCGAGGTGGTTGACGCCGAGGAGCGGCTTCGCCAGCGACCAGGCCATGGCCTTGGCGTAGGCCACGCCGACCAGGAGCGAGCCGATCAGTCCCGGCCCCTGGGTCACGGCGATGGCGTCCACGTCGCCGTAGTCGAGCTGCGCCAGCGCGAAAGCTTCGCGCACCACCGGCACGATGCGCTCGAGATGCGCGCGCGCCGCCAGCTCCGGCACCACGCCGCCGTACTTCGAGTGCAGGTCAATCTGCGAGCTGATGACGTTGGAAAGAATCGCGCGGCCGTCGGCCACGATGGCCGCGGCGGTCTCGTCGCAGCTTGATTCAATCCCCAGGATGCGCGCCATGGCGAGCCTCAAGGATTCATCGTAGCACAGCAGCGGATGCCATCAGGGTGGGCAGACGAGAATGTCTGTCCTACTGCTTGCGATGGCGGGAGAAGAATTCCCAGATGGCCTGGGTGGCGTCGAGGTCGCGGCTGGTCTTGCCGATGAGGAGCTCGGGCAGGTACTGCCGCCCGCCCGGCCAGGTGTGCCCGCCGCCCTCGACGGCAACGAGCACGACTTCTGTCCCGGCGCGGCAGGGAGAAAAAGTCTCGCGCCGCACCCGAGTCTGGTCCTTCGGGTCACGGTCGGGCAGGCGCTCGACAGCGCGGCTCTCCGGGCACTGGTCGTGCTTCGCCCAGAAGCGCAGGGTGTCGGTGGTGGACCACACCTTGCCCAGGCGCCGAGCGCCGAAGCCCACCTCGCCGCCGGCGTAGGGAACGAGCGGGTCGTCGGTGCCGTTCATCACCAGCACCGAAATGGGCGCGGCCGGGCGGCAGCGCTCGGCCAAGTCAGCAGGCAGCGCGGCGGTGACCGCGGCCACGGCCGCGAACTTCTCCGAGAGCTCGCAGGCCAACCGCAGCGACATCATTCCACCGTTCGAGATGCCGGTGGCGAAGACGCGCTTCGGGTCCACGGGATAGCGCTCGGTGAGGTGCGCCAGCAGAGCGGCCAGGAAGCCGATGTCGTCAATCTCTTCTTCGTGCGCGCGCCAGCCGGTGCCCCGGCGGCCGTCGTTCCAGCGGCGCTCGACCCCTTCCGGGTAAACGAGGAGGACCCCTTCGCGGTCCGCCAGCGCCTTCCAGCCGCCCTGCGTCAGCCGGTCCATGTTGGCGGCGGTGCCGCCGCCGCCGTGGAGGACGAAGACGAGCGGCAGCGGTTTGGTCCCGGCCGTATCCGGCCGGTGCAGATGGTAGGTTCGCTCCCGACCGTCCACGAGCAAGGTGGCGGTCGCGTCCTCGGCCCGGGCCGCCAGTCCCGAGGCTTCGGGAGACAAGCCCGCGGCCAGCAGGACGACAAGCGCAAGAGGCCTCCGCATGGCTTTCTCCTGCTTACTCTAACCCGGGCGCGGCCGTCGGGTCGCAGCAATTTGCTAGAATGCCCGAGGTGGATAGACTGCAAAAGACTCTGGCCGGCCTGCGCGCCCTGGGCACCGACCGGCGCTCGGGCGCGGCCGAAATCGCCGACCGCGCCGCGGCCCTGCTCGAGGCCTTCTGCCGCGGACAACGCGCCCGCGATCCGCGGTTGCCCTATGCCTTGAGCGCGCTGGCCGAGGCGACGCTCGCGGCGCACCCGGCGATGGCGCCGCTGCTCAATCTGGCCAATCGCATTCAACTCGCCGCCGAAGCCGCCGGGCGCGCGCTCCCGGTTCTGCGCCGGCTGCTGGCCGGCTACCGCCGCGAGCGCCAACAAGCGGCCAAGGCCATCGCGCGGCGCTTTGCGCGACACCTGCCGCGCCGCGCCACGGCGCTGACCTATTCGTACAGCTCGACGGTGCTGGCGGCGCTGGCCGCCGCGCGGTCGCGTCTGGCGCGCGTGATCGTCTCGGAAGGCCGGCCGGGGTACGAAGGGCGCGTGGTGGCGGAGCGCCTGGCGCGCATGCGCATCGGGGTCACGCTGGTGAGCGACGCCGCCTTGGTCGAGCAGGTGGAGGCCGCCGATCTGGTCGCGGTCGGCGCCGACGCGGTGCTGGCCCGCACCTACGTCAACAAAGTCGGCACGCGCCTGCTGCAAGAACAGGCGCGCGCCCGCCGCAAGCCGTTCTATGTCCTGGCCGACACCAGCAAGCTCCTCCCCGCGGGGCTCGCGGGCTTCCATCGCCTGGAGGCGGCGCCGGGCGAGGAGCTCTGGCGGGACGCCCCGGCGGGCGTGGTCGTGCTCAACCGGAGCTTCGAAAGCATTCCCTTCGCACGCGGCGTCACGCTCCTCACCGAGCGGGGCGCGCTCACTCCGGCCGAAGTGCGCGCCTGCCTCGAGCGCCAGCCGGTGGCGCGCCGCTGGCCCCGCCTGCGGCAAGGCGGGCAGACGAACGGGAGCGGGCGCCGATGAAGCGACTCGTGCGCAAAGCCGTGATTCCGGTGGCAGGGCTGGGGACGCGATTCCTTCCGGCCACCAAGGCCATGCCAAAGGAGATGCTAACGCTGGTGGACAAGCCGCTCATCCAGTACACCGTCGAAGAGGCTGTCGCCAGCGGCATCGAAGAAATCATCCTCATCACCGGCGCGGGGACGGACCCGATCGTCGCACACTTCGCGCGCCAGCGGGGACTGGAGCGCGAGCTGCGCCGCCGCGGCAAGGCCGCGGAAGCGCGGTTGGTGGAGCGATTGGGGCGGCTGGCGCGCCTCCGCACGGTGCGGCAGGCGGCGCCGCTCGGGCTGGGCCACGCCGTGGGCTGCGCGCGGCGGCTGGTGGGCCGGGAGCCCTTCGCCGTCCTCTTGCCCGACGATTTGATTGACGCCGCCGTCCCCTGCACGAAGCAGCTCCTTGAAGTCCACGCCGCTTTCGGCGGCACAGTCGTCGCCACGCAGCGGGTAGAAGGCGCGGCCATCGAAAACTACGGGGTGATGCGGGTGGAGCCGGCGGCGGCGGCGCAGGCGAAGTGGCGCAACCGCTTGTTCCGCGTGCGCGACCTGGTCGAAAAGCCCAAGCTCGCCCGGGCGCCTTCGCCCTGGATCGTCGTGGGGCGCTACATCCTCGAGCCCGAGGTCTTCGACTTCATCGCCGGGACGCGCGCGGGTAAGGGCGGCGAAATCCAGCTGACCGACGCGCTGCGCCGCGCCGCGCGCGAGCGCGCCCTCCACGCCCTCGCCTTCGGCGGTGTGCGGCACGACGCCGGCGACAAACTCGGCTTCCTCCGCGCCACGCTCTACTACGCCCGCAAGCACCCCGAGCTTGGCCCCGCCTTCCGCGACGCCCTGCGGTCGCTCAAGCTCTAGCGGCGGCGCTCTTTAGGCGGACTCGGGCGGGGCCGGCCGGCCGGTGGTCAAGTAGTGGAGCTTCTTGTAGACGACGCCGAGGATGTTGCGCAGCCCGTCGACGCCCTGGGTCTGGCGGTTGACGCGCCCGGCGTCGACTTCCTCGTTGAGGGAATCCATCAACTGGCTGGCGCGCTGGATGCGGTGGGAGGTGAGGATGACGGTGGCGCGCTGCGCGTCGCTGAACTCATCCACCACCGAATTCAGCACCGCCCAGCAGGTGGAGCGCAAATGGTCGACCGCCCGGCTCATGCCCTCCAGGGTTTCCTGCGGCACTTCGGCGTGGACGAGGAAGCGCGTCGCCTCCTCCATGTCGAGCGTCAGCCGCTTGAGGGATTCGTTGAAGCGGGGCGGGGCCTTGACCGGCCCGGTTTCGCGTTTCGCCACTGGACTTCTCCCTGGCCGCGCGCCCGTGCCGGGCGCGCAGAACTCCTGCCCTCACGCTAGCGGCGCCCTCGCGACCCAGCGGGTTACTTCGACTCGGTCTTGGCCGGAACGGCTTTCTTGGCCGGGGCAGCGCCGGCGCCGGCTTTGCTCCCCGCCGCTCCGTCGCTCTTCGAGGCCGGCGTGCCCGAATCGGGTGAAGACTTGCGGGCGTAGTCGGTGACGTACCAGCCGCTGCCTTTGAACTGGAGCGCGGGCGGAGAGAGCTGCCGGTGCGCCCGGCCGCCGCACACCAGGCAAGGGGCTTCGGGCGGGGCGGAGGACTTCTGGATCAGCTCGAAGCGCTTCCCGCAGCTCGCGCATTCGTATTCGTAGAGCGGCATCAGAACTCTCTCACCCAACCTCCGATAATTCTACCACAGCGCCGCCCGATTCCTGTTTGCCCGCGGCCGCCTGCGTGCTAGACTTCCCGCGGGGAGAGAAGGCCCGGTCTTTCGGGCCGAATGCCATGGCCACGCAAACCGCCAGCTATCCCGCGCCGCGGCGCTCCACCAACGGCGGCTGCCTGTATCTCGTCTCCACGCCCATCGGCAACCTGGAAGACATCACCCTGCGGGCGCTGCGCATCCTGAAAGAGGTCGACCTCATCGCCTGCGAGGACACCCGCGAAACCGCCAAGCTCCTCAACCACTACGGCATCCACAAGCGCGCTTTGAGCTACCACGAGCACAACGAAGTGGTGCGGGCGGCGGAAATCGTGCTGGACATGGAAGAGGGGGCGAAGGTGGCGCTCGTCTCCGACGCGGGCACGCCGGGCATCTCCGACCCCGGCGACCACTTGATCTCGCTCGCCATCCGCCACGGCATCCCCGTCATTCCTGTGCCGGGGGCGACCGCCTTCGGCGCGGCGCTCATGGCCTCGGGGCTGCCGGGCGGGCACTTCCACTTCGTCGGCTTCCTGCCGCCGAAGCGCGTGGCCCGGCGGAAGGCGCTGAAGGCGCTGGCGGCCGAGCCGGGCACGCTCATCTTCTACGAAGCCCCGCACCGCCTGGCCGAGTCGCTCGCCGACATGGCGGCGGCGCTCGGCAACCGCCCCGCCGTGCTCGCCCGTGAAGTGACCAAGCTCCACGAAGAGTTCCTGCGCGCGCGGCTGGGGCCGCTGGCGGCGGAAATGAAGCGGCGTCCTGTGAAAGGCGAAGTGACGGTGCTGGTGGGCCCGCCGGACAAGGAAAGCGCGCGGGCCTCCCGAAGCCTCGGGACGCGCCGCGGCGTCTCCGTGCGCGCCCGGGTCGAGCGCCTGCAAAAGAAGAAGGGGCTCTCGCTCAAGGCCGCGCTCAAAGTCGTCGCCCGCGAACTCGGCCTTTCCCGCGACGAAGCCTATCGCCGCCTCCAGGAAGAAAAAGCCCTCCAAGATTAACTCTCCCTCTCCACCGATTTTCGAGTTTCGTTTTTCGAGTTTCGCTGCTGTCAGGCGGTTTCGGGCATGTAGGTGCGCAGGCGCGGCCCGGTGAAGAGGACGCCCACTTCCCACTGGCCTTCCTGCCGGGGAATGATGCGGCGGATTTCGCCGGTGGTCTCGAAGTCGGCCTGGGCGCCGCCTTCGCGGCCGAGCGGCCGGCGGGGGATGATGAGCGCGAGCGGCTGGCCCATGCCCAGCTCGCGGGTGGTGATGAAACTGGCGCCGTCGCGGCTGACGTTGTAGCTGGAGGTGGTGTCTTCGAAGGCGTGGCCGTGGACGTCGCGCCCGCGCACGAGCATGGGCAGGGTCACGGTGATGCGGCGGCTGGTGCGCCGCTCCGCCCAATCGATCTTCTGTCCCTGCGTCATCCTCGCCCCTAACTTGCCGACGCCCCCACCGCGCCCACGGCGGCCGGCACATCCTGGTGGGCGCATTGTGCAAAGAAAGCCTGCACGCGGTCAAGCACTTCTGCGGGCGTCCGGGCCTCATACACGGCTTTGCGCAGCCCGGCGCCGCCGGCGACCCCGTGGGTGAAGCGGCTCGAAAACTGCTTCATCTTGCCGAGCGCCTCCGGGTCATTGGATGCCAGCAGCCGGCGGAAAAACTCAACCAGGAGCCGGTGGCGGTCCTCCGCCGTCGGCGCGGCGTAGCGGCCGGTCGCGAAGTAGTCGGCCATCTGCCGGAAGATCCACGGGTTGGAGGCGGCGGCCCGGCCGATCATGACAGCGTCGCAGCCGGTTTCGCGGAACATCCGCTCGGCGTCTTCGGGCCGCTCGATGTCGCCGTTGCCGATGACGGGGATCTTCACGCTGGCTTTCAGTTCGGCGATAAGCCGCCAGTCGGCCCGGCCGGCGTAGCCCTGGAGGCGCGTGCGCGGGTGCAGGGCGATGGCCTCGACCCCGCACTCCTCGGCCAGCCGGCCGACTTCGCACGCCACGATCGTGCTCTCGTCCCAGCCGGCGCGGAGCTTGATAGTGAGGGGAATGGAAACGGCGGCGCGCACGCGGCGCAGGATGGTTTCCAGCAGCGGCAGGTCGCGCAGCAGCCCCGAGCCGCCGCACTTCACCACTTTCTTCGCCGGGCAGCCCAGGTTCAAATCCACCAGGTCGAACCCGAGCGACTCGACCAGCGCGGCGGCTTCGGCCAGCGTGTCGGGGTTCGCGCCGAAGAGTTGCGCGCCGATGGGGCGCTCGTCTTCGGTGAAGTAGAGGTAGCGGCGTGCTCGCCCTGAAGGCTTTCCCTGAAGGGTCCGCGAGTTCGCTTTCGAGAGACCATCGGCGCTGGTGAACTCGGTCAGCAGCAGCCCGCAGCCGCCCTGCTCGCGGATGAGCCGGCGGAAGACGTTGTCGGTGACGCCGGCCATGGGCGCCAGCACCGCCGCCGGCTGAATCACCCGGTCGCGGATACGAAACTTTTTGTAGCGTTCAACCATGGAATTCCTGGCCCGGGAAGGCTTCTCTATTCTGCCCGAAAGCCCTTATCGGCGCAACCGGGAGATTTTTCGGAATTCTCACACTTTATCTCTTTCCATTGCAATCACTTGCCCCTCTTGGCCCCCCCCCGGGGGGTA